>JABAOH010127548.1_pt1 | contig 36625 bp, 36 predicted proteins | sample 7062181 | NCBI WGS metagenome assembly JABAOH01 (sample SAMN14538630, study PRJNA623070) | marine sediment metagenome | biome: marine biome [ENVO:00000428]; feature: marine pelagic biome [ENVO:01000023]; material: deep marine sediment [ENVO:00002113]; isolation source: pool of 5 deep marine... | reverse complement strand
GTCGAGGTCGGCTGGACGCCGTCCTTCGGCCAGCGCAAGACCCATCTCGTGCAGTTCACCTACTGGGACAAGGACGAGCGTGACCTGGCCGGCGTGTCGGATGGCAGCGGCTGGGCCGTGAGCGCTGCCTGGAAGCTCAATGACACGTATTTCCCCTTCGTCCGCTTCGGCAGCTCGGATGGCGGCGGTGGCGTTGCCGCCGAAGACGCATTCAGTGCCGGCGTCGAAATCGCGCGGCCGCGCGGTGAGACCTGGACGATTGGCGCTGGTTGGGCGAAACCCTCCGAGGATACCTTCGGGCCGGGACTCGACGACGAGACCGTGATCGAAACGTCCTATAAGTTCCAAATCGCAAAGAACTTGTCATTGCTCGCCGACGGGCAGGTCATCTTCAACCCGGCGAACAATCCGAACAAGAGTTCGATCTGGGTTGTCGGCGTGCGGGCGATCCTGACGCTGTAACGATGCCGAGAGTCTGCTACACCGACTCACAGGGCGCTCGCCACGACGTCGAGGTCGACGCCGGTTTTACCCTTATGGAGGGCGCCTTCAACCAGCAGCTCCCCGGCATGGTCGCCGAGTGTGGTGGTGCCGCGGCGTGCGGAACCTGCCATTGCTACGTCGACGAGGAGTGGTTTTCCAGGCTGCCACCCATCGAAGACCTCGAGGACGCCATGTTGTACATGGTCGAGGATCGTCGCGACAACAGTCGACTGACTTGCCAGATTCACATGACCGACGAACTCGATGGTATCGAGTTACAGATAGCAGATAACGAATAGCTAGAACTGCGGTTCGGTCTCGTCCTTCCTGACCTTGACGAACAGGTCGATGTTGTCGTCGACACTGACCGCCAGCGGCCGCCGGGCAATCAACGCGTCTTCGCTGGTCGGAACCACGGCCTCCCAAAGCCGCGGCGGCATTGCGCTGCCTTCAGGACGGCGGCGGAGCGCGTCCCAGGCATCCGGCCTGTCACCGGCCGGCAATGCCGCCAGTTCCGTGTCGGACGGGTCAACAATCGAAGTCAGCTTGTTGAGCACCAGTTCCGAGAAGCGTGCCTTGAGCTCCGGCTCGTCGAACCATTGCAGCGCGAGCTCGAATCGACCCGGCAACGCGGCCTTGAGATCGTCGCGCTCGGCGTCGTCCAGCGCCTTGAGCCAGCCGTCGATGCACAGCTGGTGGAAATAGGCTTCCTCGCCGAACTTGGTGAGCAGGTTCTTTACGGGCGCAACATCGGTATCGCGCATCGCGTTCTCGACCTGCCAGATGGCGACGTCCGCCAGGTACAGCGTCAGGATGAAATCGGCCCAGTTCTGCGGTGGCGCATCCAGCAATTCCATGTTGTGAACCTGCTCGACAGCGCGGCCGAACTCGAGCTGGTACTCGGGCAGGTCGTAGTATTCCTCCATGAAGCGGAACAGCGCCCGCGTGTGGCCGAGCTTGTCCTCGGCGATGCCAGCCATCGACGTGAAATCGGTCAGCTCGCGGCCGTTCAGCATGCACACCGTGTACCAGTGCCCCAGCACCCAGTTGCTGTCCGCCACGCAGAGCAGTTGCGCTTTCATCGTGTCGTCGTTCATTTCCAGTCCTATGCTTCCGGGAGCCTGCGCTCCCATTTCATCCAGCCAAAGCCCTGACCGCAGTCCAGGCACTTGTATTGCATTTCGGCGACGCTCGGCCCGTAGGCGCTGAGCAACTCCGTATTCCTGGAATCACACCAGGGACACTCGATGTCCTGCGGCTGATCCGGTTGCTGCTGCGGCGCGCTCATGCCATCCCGACAACGCCGACCTGGTCGGGCTTGAGGCAACCCGTAAATGCGCTGGCCGGCGCCACGCACAGCTCGACCCAGGGCCGTTCGGAGTACAGCGTGCGGGCGCGCGCCACGGCGAGCTCCCGGTTGGGCGCCACGATACTGCCGATGTGCGACAGCGGCCGCTCCACCTGGTCGCGGCCGAAGACTTCAAACATCTGGTCATGTTCCGATGATCGTCCGAGGGACATGCTCACACTCTCCTAAATTCGGTAGCCGCTCTTGGCGGCGTATTCTTTGGCCCGCTCCGACATCATCGAGCGGTCCCAACTCGCTTCCCAGTCCACCCTGACGCGAACGTTGTCGACACCCTCGACCCGCTGCACCTGCTTTTTCACGTTCTCTTTGAGCATCGTGAAGGCCGGGCAGCCCAGACAGGGAAACACGAGCGACACGTCGACATCTCCGCAGGCATCAACCTCGACTTTCGACAACATGCCCATTTCCGTCAGCGGCACGTTAATGTGCGGATCGAGCACCTTGCCAACCGCTGCCTCGACTTTCGCGGTTTCGACTACCACAGCTTGTCGCCCCACTCTTCGCGGCGCAGGCGCTCATAGGCGCCGGGACGCATGGGCCCGCCTTTGCGCGAGTGCTGCCAGTACTCGTCGTGCGTGCACTGTTCCTGGCTCCAGGCGTAGTTCTCGGCGTCGTACTTCATCGGGTATGGCATCGTGATACGCCACTTCTTCGTTTCCTCGTCGAACTCCGCCGGGAAGTCGGCGCCGAGCTTTTTGAGGAAGGCGCAGGACGACTGCAGCCATTTCTCGCGCATGAAGTCGTTACCCCAGCCGCGCACCTTGTACTTGAGCTGTTCCGGGCGGGTCTTGAGATTGTCGGGCTTGCCGAACCACATCACGCCAAACGGGAAGATCCAGTCGATTGACCGCTGCACCATCGCGCGTGTTTCTTCCGAGTGATTCCAGTAGAACTCGGTCCAGAAGTTGCCGTGGCGCATATGGAAGCCTTCCTCGAAGTTCACCTTGCGCAGGGTGCGCCGGTACGGCGCATAGCTGCAGTGCAGCTCGAGGTCCTTGGTCCAGTGCAGCCCGGCCCGGTCGAGCATCGACTGCATGACGACAAATTCGATGTAGTTGCGAATCGGCACTTCCATGATGGGCCACGTCCAGATGAACTTGATGTCGTCCTTGAAGGCGCGCGAATGCACATCGACCCCGAACTGTTCGGCGAGAATGCCCTGGTGATAGGCATGACCCACCTCGTCGAGGATCGTCGCGCAGACGGCGATCTTGGCGCCGATGTCGGGTGCTGTCGGGTACGCCGTGCAGGCCCAGGTCAGCACGCTGACCTCGCTGATCGAGGCGATCTCGGCGGTTTGCCGGAGGATTTCCTTGTAGCGCGGCGACAGTTCGTCGATATCTTCAAACATCTCGCCGGCCTCGAGGCGTGCCAGCATTGCGGCCTCTACCGCATCATCCCGGGTGGTTTGCGCATCTGAGCTCATGGGTTTTCCTGTCGAATCAGTGTGTTAGCAATGACCAGTCGCTTGCCTGATTAAATACTGACTGGATAGTATGTTTGTGGCATGATGCGGTCAAGTTGGGCCGGGTAAGACCCTTGTCAATTCAGGCAATGCAAACAAATACCGTTAAGAAACAACGAGTTCCAAATTCGGAAAGGCGGAAGGCCAGTATCAAGGCCGTGCTCGATTCCGCACTCGGGTTGTTCGTAACCCAGGGCTATGATGCGACCAGCATGGACGACATCGCCTCGCGCGCCGGGCTCACCAAGGGCGCCGTGTATTTCTACTTCAAGGACAAGGTGTCGCTGTTGCACGCCCTGCTCGAGCGCACGGAGTCGGACCTGTTCGATCCGATCTTCGACGAACTCAGGGCATCAGGAGCCTCCGCGACGGATCGCATCATCCGCCTGACCAACTGGTTTGCCCGGGTCGGCGCAGACCGTCCGGAACTGCCCCTCCTCCACGTCCTCGTCTCGCTGCAAATGCTCAACCGCGACAACATTGCCGAGGACAAGGTGCGACAGACCTACGACCGGCTCCACGCGGAGATAACGACCATTATCGAAGACGGACAGCAAAGCGGTGAGTTCTCGACCGAAGTCGCCGCCAATGAGCAGGCGGCTGTTTTTGCTGCACTGATTGACGGCCTGTTGCTCGAATGGCATCGCTGGGGCGACCGCGTCAGCGGCAGGGCCCTGGCAACAAGCGCGCGCAACCTGATACTCCACGGACTGTCGAGAGCCACCCCATGAGCGAAAAAATCATCATCAACAATTACGACGACTTTCGTCGCCTAGAGGGACAGCAGATCGTCGACTCGGACCCGGTCGAGATTACGGCCGCGGGCATCCAGGACTTCTGCCGCGGCACGTTCAACGACGAGTGGATTCACTGGGACCGGGAAAAATGCCAGGACTCTCCACTGGGCGACATCATCGCGCCGGGGCTGTACCTCCCTGCCCTGTTTCCCTACATGTTCTGGCAGGTCATGGAGATCAATATCCCGCATATGATCGTCAAGGGCATCGACGGCATCCGCATCCTCAAGCCGGTCACCGTCGGCTCGAAGATCAGAGGAACGGCCACGGTGGACAAGGTCCTCGAGCGTGACAAGGGCATCGAAGTGCACTACGCGATCACGTTCGAATTTGCCGATAGCGGCGAGACGGCCGCCGTCGCCACGTTCATCAACCGGTACTGGGAATGAGCGAGCAGCACTTCGTTCACGAACGGACGATACTGTTCGGCGAGTGCGATCCGGCCGGTATCCTGTACACGCCGCGCATCTGTGAGTACGTCGTCGAGAGCGCCCTGCTGTTCCTGACCCACATACTCGAACAACCGTTCGAGCGTTACATTTTCAGCCAGTCGATGTCACTGCCTGCCCGGAATCTCGATGTCGACTTCCTGAAGCCACTGACCTGGGACGACACGATCAAGCTGTACGCCAGCGTCGCCGAGGTCCGCAGGCACGCGTACACGATCCTGATCACCGCGCTCAATGATAAGGGCGAGACGGCCTTCACAGGTCGGCTGACCCAGGTCTGCATATCGACCGAAAAGAAGTGCGTGACCTCGATCCCGTCCCGGCTGCGCGATGTGCTGGAACGATTATCTGCCTGATTTGACTGGCTAATCCGGCCAGCAGAATCGACAATGACAGCATGACCCAGCCCGATCTGCAAAAATACGGTTTCAGCGAAGAGCAGCAGCAAGTCTATGACATGGTCTACCGCTACGCGCGGGACGAGTTGTACCCGCTGTGCGAGCGCATGGACCGCGAGGACTGGTTCCCCGAAGAGCAGTTTCGTGGCCTGCACGAGGTTGGCCTGCTGGGCACGTCGATACCCGAAGATTACGGCGGCCAGGGCCTGGGGTTTCTCGAGCAATGCTTTATCGCCGAGGCGATGTCGTACTGGAACCCGACATTCGGTGCCGGCTGGCTGGGCACCGACAGCATCTGCGCCCACAACATCGTGCGCAATGCGAGCGACGAACTGAAAAAAGAGCTGCTGCCCGGATTCTGTGATGGCAGCATCATCGGCGCGCTCGGCATGACCGAGCCCGGCGCGGGCTCCGATGCCCTCGGCTCGATGGCGACAACCGCGCTGCGCGTTGGCGATCACTACGTCATCAATGGCCGCAAGATGTTCATCACGATGGGGCCGGTTGCACAGGTCATCCTGCTGTACGCGAAAACCGATCCCGACAAAGGCCCGCGTGGCGTCAGCGCGTTCGCGTTCGATACGGCGACGGAGGGCTTCAAGGTCGCGCAGAAACTGCCCAAGATGGGCTGGCGTGGCATCCCGACGGCGGAACTCGTGTTCGATGACTGCCGGGTCCCGGCCGACCGCCTCGTCGGACCCGAGAACGGCGGTGTCGGCGTGCTCATGAGCGGCCTGAACATGGAACGGGTCATGATGTGCTTTCACATGATCGGCGTGGCGCAGCGGGCTCTCGACATCTCGGTCGAGTACGCCCAGCAACGCAAGCAGTTCGGCAAGGCCATCGCCGAGTTTCAGCTCGTGCAGGGCCTGCTGGCCGACATGTACACCGATATCCAGTCGATGCGCGCACTGAGCTACCAGCTTGCGAAAGAGGTCCATGATCTCGAGATTGGCGGCGGCGGCCGTGGAGAGATCCACATGCGAAGTTCGGCGGCCATGCTGCATGCCGGGCGCGCGCTGATGCGAGTCGTGGACAATGGCGTACAGGTGCATGGCGGCACCGGCTACATCCTCGAGAGCGAGATCAACCAGCTGTACCGCATCGGCAAGCTCATGGAGATCGGCGCCGGCACCAACCAGATCCGCCAGGTCATCATCGCCGAGGAACTGCTCAAATAGGCAAGGTCATCCCGACATCGACGCACTGGGGTAATTACCTGGTCGAGACTGACGATGGCCAACTCAAGGCCATTCACAATTACGCGGCCGACAAGAACCCCACGTCCATTGGCCAGTCGCTGCTTGACTCCCAGGATCCGGACTGCCGCGTGCCGCAGCCGATGGTGCGACAGGGCTATCTCGCAGAACGATGGGCGTCCGACGGCGCGTTGCGCGGCAGAGAGCCGTTCGTGCCGGTTGACTGGGACACGGCACTCGACCTGGCTGCCGACGCACTGAGGCACGCCATCGAGACCGGCGGCAACGAGTCGATCTATGCCGGCTCGTATGGCTGGGCCAGCGCCGGCCGCTTTCACCACGCGCAGGGCCAGTTGAAGCGCTTCCTCAACCTGGTCGGCGGTTACGTTCATTCCCGCACCTCATACTCCGCCGGCGCGGCCGAGATCATCGTGCCGCACATTCTCGGCATGCCGTTTTTCAGCCTGATGCGCCAGGCGCCGACAGTAGAGGACATTGCCGCCCATACGGACCTCGTCGTGTGCTTTGGCGGTATTGCGATGAAGAACACCCAGGTCATGGACGGTGGGCTCGGCGCGCATACGGCTGAAGATCAGCTGCGCGCGCTCGCAAATACCGATACTCACTTCGTCAACGTGTCGCCGCTCAAGGACGACATGGCCGACTTTGTCGGCGCCGACTGGTGGCCATGCCGGCCGAATTCCGATGTGGCGCTCATGCTCGGGCTCGCGCATACGATTCACTCCGAAAATCTTCACGACGCTGCTTTCCTCGCGACCTACTGCGTCGGCTTCGAGCGCTTCTTGCCCTACCTGACGGGCGAGAGTGATGGCCAGCCGAAAGATGCCGAGTGGGCGTCGGCGCTGGCCGACATCCCGGCCGAAGATATCCGTGTCCTGGCCAGGCGCATGGCGTCCGGCCGGACATTGCTCGGCATCAGCTGGTCGCTGCAGCGCGCCGAACACGGCGAACAGAGCTACTGGATGATTACGCTGCTTGCAGCCATGCTCGGCCAGTTCGGCCTGCCCGGCGGCGGCGTGGCGTATGGCTATGGTTCGGTGCACAACATCGGCTTCGCCGGCCGTCGGCAGCCGAACTTCCATATCGCCGCCATGGACCAGGGGAAGCCGCCGGTCAACCGCTACATACCGGTATCGCGCATTGCGGAAATGCTCGAGAACCCGGGCGGCGCCTACGATTACAACGGCAAACGGCTGACCTATCCCGATATCGACGTCATCCTCTGGGCCGGTGGCAACCCCTATCATCATCACCAGGATCTGAACAGGCTGCGCAAAGCCTGGTCGAAACCGGGCACGATTATCGTCAGTGAGCCATGGTGGACCGCGACTGCACGGCATGCGGACATCGTCCTGCCGTGCTCGACGGCGCTCGAGCGCAACGATTTTGCAGCAGGCTCCAACGACACCTACATAACGCCGATGCGCCAGGCGGTTAAGCCGTTCGGCAATGCACGCTCGGATTTCGAGATCTTCTCGGCGCTTGCGGAACGCTTCGACAAGGGCGACGAGTTCACTGAGAGCAAAAACGAAATGCAGTGGGTTGAACACCTTTACGAGCAAACCCGGCAGCGTGCCGATTCGGCCGGCGTGGAACTACCCGAGTTCGCGGAGTTTTGGGACGGCGAACAGATCGATATGCGCGAGCAGCTCGATGAACAGCGTTTCGCGCTCGAGAAGTTTCGCGATGACCCTGAGAAGAACCCGCTGCGAACGCCGAGCGGCAAGATCGAACTTTTCTCCGAAACGATCGCCGCATTCGACTACGACGACTGCCGCGGCCACCCGATGTGGTTCGACAAGCAGGAATGGCTTGGCAGCGAACGGGCACAGCGATTCCCACTGCACCTGGTTTCCAACCAGCCGAAAACGCGGCTTCACAGCCAGCTGGATAACGGCAGGACCAGCCGGGACGCGAAAGTCAGCGGACGGGAGATCGTCCGCATCAATCCCGAAGATGCGGCGGTAAGGAAGATATCGGAAGGCGATATCGTTCGGCTGTTCAACGATCGGGGCGCCTGCCTCGCGGCGGCGGTTCTCACCGAATGCATTCGACCGGGTGTCGTGGAGCTACCCACCGGCGCCTGGTTCGATCCGGATGGCGAGTCACTCGAAATCCATGGCAACCCCAACGTCCTGACGCGCGATGCCGGCACATCGAAGCTCGCCCAGGGACCGAGCGCGCACAGCTGCCTCATCGACATCGAGAAGTTCACCGGTCACCTGCCGGATATCACGGTGTTTTCCCAGCCGGCTACGCAGGAAGCGTAATTGTCGCCTCCGCCGTGACGGTCTCACCGTTTCCGGTTGCGCTTCGCATTTCGATGACAACTGTACGGGAGTCATTATCGAGCGCGCTGACCGTGCCAGAAAACGTCACGGTATCGCCGACCGTGTTGAACACCTTCATGCGCAGATTCGTAATGCTATTGATGACACCGCGGTAACCCATCCACTCGCGCAGCAGGCGTTCGAACATCCCGGCAATGAAAAACGTGTTCATATACGCGTCCGGTGCACCGGTTGCCCGGGCAACATCGGCATCGTGATGAATCAGCGAAAAATCCCGGTTGGCGCCGGCTTCCATGACGAGTCGCTGCAACGTTATTGGAATCGATATCGGCCCGATCTCATCGCCGACCGCGATGGAATCCATGCCGCGATGAACGTCCATGTCCATCGTCAGCCTTGCTCTCGCTCGGGGGGAACGAAGCGAAAGATCGTCAGCAGGACGACAGCCACCGTGTCGCCGTCCTGGTTCGTGTAAGTGTCTTCCTGGGTCATGAAGGCCCCTTTGCCGACTCGCAGTTCCTTGTGTTCGATGCTCGCGAGCCGGCTCGTTCGGCTAATAACATCGCCAACACACATCGGGGCGAAAAACTCCATGTCGATGTTTGAGGCAAAGCTCAGCGTGCAGGGCGCCGGTACATCGAAAATGACCGGGATCGGGATCTGCCTCGGTTCATCGCCCATCTTCGCGGGCGCATCCCCGGGCGACCAGTAGGCCGGCAGGCCATATGAAAACACCATCGTGCTGGGCGCTACGACATCGCGGTAACCGGCGGCCTGCGCGGCTTCCCTGCTCGTGTGCAGGGCACAGTCGAATTCCTTGGGCTCGAGCCAGCGCCGAATCGAGCCGAGCTCAATTGCGTCAACACCCACGTCTTCGCCAATGACCTTGCCGAGATAGCTTTCGGCCTCCTCCCAGGTGCCGTACTTGCCCCAGGCCGGCTGGCTCATTGCACCGGCCGGAAGTAAGGCAGCGTGATCTCGTCGGTGACTTTCCTGAACACGACCTCGACCTGCTGGCCGATCTCGATTGCGTCGGGATCGCACTCGATGATGTTGGTCTGCATGCGGATCCCTTCAGGCAGGTCGACCCAGGCCAGGACAATCGGCAGGTCCTCGCGGAATACGGCTTCGACGCCCTCGTAGGTGACCGAAAAAGCATAGATCTCGGCTTTGCCGCTCGCCTCGGTCCAGCCCAGGTTCGTCGACCAGCACTCGGGGCACTGCCGCCGCGGGAAGAAGATCCGCGCATCGCAGTCGCTACAGGTCTGCACCAGCAGCTTGTTGTTGCGCGTGCCCTCCCAGAAGGCCTCGGAAAACGGCTGGATCTGTGGCAGCGGTTTCCTGTAATCGCTCATCGCGGCGCGCTCCCGAAGATCGTCGTGCAGGCATTCATCACGGAGCCGCCCGACGTCGTGATCAACGCGTGGTTGCAATCGGCAACCTGTCGCTCGCCTGCCTCGCCCCGCAGCTGCCTGACCGTGTCGAGGTAGAACGCCATGCTGACGCCGGACCCGGTATGCCCGCGGCCCGTTGCATCACCCATGCTCGTGCACGGCAGGTCTCCACCCGGACCACAGCGGCCCTCGGCCCAGATCGCCGCCGCCTCGCCGAATTCGCACACACCGTATCCCTCGAGTGCGCTGCACTGCGTAAACGGATAGGCGCCATAAATCTGGCGCAGGTCCATGTCGTCGATCGACAAGCCTGCTTCGGCCAGCGCGTCCTGGCTGGACTCGCGGTACGCCTTGATGAAATACGGGTCTTCCCGAAGCACTGGCGTGGCCCCGGTGAATCGCACTCCGTGACCCAGCTCGTAGGCTGCCGGCCGGCCGAGCTCCTGTGCAATCTCGTGCGACGTCACGATCATCGCGCCGGCCCCGTCTGCAAGGAAGTTGCACTCCTTGGCATGCAGCGGCGTGCTGATCATGCGCGACTCGAGCACATCCTCGAGCGTGACCGGCTTGCCGTAAAAGATCGAATTCGGATCGAGTGCGCCCCAGCCGCGCAGCGATACGGTCACCGACGCCATCTGTTCTGCCGTCGCCCCGGTATCGTGCATGTATCGATTGGTGATGAGTCCCATCGCACCATTGAACGTCACGCCGTAGGGATACTCCCATTGCGGATCCAATGGCGCGGTGGCGAAGAAATTGATCAGGTCCTCGGTCGGTATGTCGGACTGCACCGTCGTGTGCGGTATCAGCACGAAACGCGCCTGCTTGTTGTCGATAAAGTACTTGGCCAGCCGCAGGCAGTTGGTGGTCGACGTACCGCCAGAGTTAAGGACACAAATGTCCTTGCAGCCTTTGAGCCCCAGGACTTCGGGGACGCGGCCGAGCGCCATGTCGAGCGCCATCTGCGCTTGTGCCATCGGATTAACGGAGATAACCGCCTCAACATCGTCCTTGTCGATGCCGGCATCGCGGATCGCATCCATGCAGACGTCCGACAACATGTCCCAGCGCGTGCGTTCCGGGTCACGTTTCGTTGGGAGTTCTGCTATTCCGATAATGGCTAAGCTCATTCGCAAATTCCTAAAACGCCGGCATGCCGAGCAGGCTGCGGCCGATGATCAGTTTTTGCATTTCGGGCGTGCCCTCGGTCACCGTCAGGATCGGCGCCATCCGGTACAGCTCCTCGACCGGAAACTCCCGGGTAACGCCATTGCCGCCGTGGATCGCCATCGCGTGGCGCGTCACCTCGCAGGCAGCTTCGGTGGCGAAGTACTTCGCCATGCCGCTTTGCAGGTCGCTGCGGGTGCCCCTGTCTACCTGGTCGAGTGCCTTGTAGAGCATGAGCCGTGACGCTTCGACCTTGACGGCCATCTCTGCGACGCGTGCCTGTATTAGCTGATGCGCTCCGATGGGCTTGCCATGCTGTTCGCGCTCTTTGGCGTACTCGATCGAATAATCCAGCGCGGCCTGCGCGATACCGACGGCCATCAATCCCACCAGCGGCCGCGAACCTTCGAGCAACGTCATCAGGCGCTTCAGCCCCTCACCCGGTGGGAACAGGGTTTGCGCTCGCGGTATGCGGACGTTGTCGAAGAACAGTTGTGCCGTTGACTGGCGGTTCAACGCAATCTTGGGAATGTTCTGGCTCTCGTAGCCCTGATCGCGGTCGACCAGGTAAATGCCGATGCCGGCGGCGCCATCATCCGACTCCTTCGCAACCGTGATATTGAAATCCGAATAATGTCCGTTTGATATCCACTGCTTCTCGCCGGAAATCAGCAGATCGTCGCCGTCCGCCCTGGCGCGGCACCGAATATCGGCGATGTTTGACCCCACGGCCGGCTCGCTGATGCCGATTGACCCGAACTTGTCGCCTGCAAGCAGAGGCCCGAGGTACGCAGACTTGATCTCATCCGGTGCGGCACTCAGCAGAAGTCCTGTTTCTTCCTGGATCAGAACGACGATTGAAACGTCCGGCGAGACGCGAGCCAGTTCCTCGAACAACAATCCGAATGTGACCGGATCGAGACCCATGCCGCCGTCATCTTCGGAGGCGAGACCGTTGCCGAGCCCGAAGTCGAGAAGCTGTTTCAGCAGCTCCTGCATGCGCTCTTTCGGAATGAACGTGTCGTCGTACTCCGCTACAGCCGGGCGCACAACGTCATCGAGAAAGCGTCGAATCGAATCGACCGCCATCTGTTGTTCGTCTGAGATTCTGAAGTCCATCGTCGTCAGTCCAGAGTGTTCTTGTAGATCTTCCCGTCCTTCATGATCAGGCGCAGGTTGTCCGGGTCTGCCAGAACGCTGACGTCCTCGAGCGGATTACCGTCGACGATCAGGAGGTCGGCCAGCGCGTCTTCGCGAATGACACCAAGCTTGCCACGGTAGGGATTGCGTTTGCCCGACATCTCGACCAGTCCTGCCGTAATCGATGTCGCCTGGCGCAGAATCTCCTCGCTCGAAAAATATTTCTGGCGCTCCGTAAACTCGGCGGCCGTCACGCTAGCCCAAAGCGAATACGGTCCGAACGCATCGATATTGAACGTGATGTCGACGTCATGTTTTTTGACGAGCCGTACATTCTCATCGACGTTGTCAATAACAATGCTCGCTTTCTCGAGCTGGAATTCGCTGAGGAAGCCTGCCTGCATGACAAGCTTGTTCCAGCCGAACTGCGGATTCATGTAGGCGCCCTTCTCCTTGAGCAGGCGCATCGTGGCGTCCGTCATCTCCGACGCGTGGTCGATGCTCAGCACGCCGTTTTCGAGCGCTCGCCGTATGGCGGCATCGTTGTGCAGGTGGGCGCCGGCATACGTACCCCAGTCGGCCAGCGCGCCAGTCGCGGCACGAATCTCCTCCGGACGAAATTGCACCGAGTCGATCGGATCAAAATCGGAACCCACTCCGCCGCTGCCCATAAGCTTGACTTGCGTCGCGCCGTTGCGAAGATTTTCGCGCACGGCGGCAAGCACCTGCGCCGGGCCGTCCACCAGGCGAAAATAGCCGAGGCGCTGCATGTTCGACGAGGCGCCATCGAGGAACGGGTGCTGGTCCGTCGGCTGGCGAAAATCTCCATGCCCCGACGTCTGCGAGATGAACGCTCCCGACGGGAAGATGCGCGGACCAACCACAACGCCCGCATCAATCGCTCTCTTGAGGCCGAACACGGGGCCACCAAGGTCGCGGACGGTTGTGAATCCATGCATCAGCGTCTCTTCGCTGCGCACCGCCATCCTGGCGCCGATTTCGTCCCAGCTCAGCTGCTGCAGATCGTGAGGCGCAGCGATAATCGACAAGTGGGCATGGCCGTCAATCAGGCCGGGAATCAGCCAGCGTCCACCGCCGTCGATGTGTCGCGAGACATTCTCTGCATCGCCCGCATCGCCAACCGAAGCAATCGTATTGCCGGTGATGACGACACTCACCGTCTCGCCCGCAACGACCGCCGCGCCGTCGAACACTCGAACATTGTCAATGACGATCGTCTGAGCCGGAGATGTCATGCATCCCAGGAGAAGCGCAGTGGTACAAACTAATTGAGAGAGAAGTCTCCGCATGGTTTGAATTATCCTGCAGGGCAGCAGCGCTGCCTTATCAATTAATGCAAGTCGACGGTCGCGCGTTCTACGGCAGGAATCGCGAGTCCCGCCAGCGCACGCAGTCGCTGGAGATATCGGCGATCGACCGCAGGCCCATCAGCATCATGTTGCGCTCGAGCTCCGTCTTCAGAATCTCGATGACGCGAGCCACGCCCGCCTCGCCGCCTGCAGCAAGGCCATAGAGATACGCCTTGCCTATGAGGATACCCCTTGCCCCGAGAGCAAGTGCCTTGATGATATCGGTGCCGCGATTGAAACCGCTGTCGACGAGCACTTCCAGGCGATCGCCAACAGCATCGACAATCTCTGGCAATACCTCGAGCGGCGTTGGCGCATGATCCAACTGCCGGCCGCCGTGGTTCGAGATGACAATGCCGGTGGCACCGATGCTTGCGGCGATCTTCGCATCCTCGACACTCGTTATGCCTTTAATGACGAATTGGCCGCCCCAGTCATTGCACAGCGCCTCGGCATCGTCCCAGGTGAAACTGCGGTCCAGCTGGGACGCAAACCACTCAGCGGCCGAATTGAAATCACCCTTGCTGGATTCGTCCACATAGCCCTCCACGTTCGGGAAACGCCACCCGGGATGGGCCAGGTAATCCAGCGTCCATGCCGGAGCGTTCAGCAAGTGCCAGATCGTCTTTGGCGTAATCTTTGGCGGGATCGATAGCTGGTTGCGTAAATCCCGCTCCCTGTTACCGGCCATCGTGCAATCAACGGTTAAAAACATTGCGTCATAACCGCACGCCTTGCATCGCGACACGTAATCACCGGTGACAGAGCGGTCCTTGAAAACATAGACCTGGAAGAACCGCGGCGCACTACCGACCGAAGCAACCTCTTCAAGCGAATACATCGCCGACGACGTGGTGCCATAAATGACATTAGCCTTCGCGGCGGCTCGGGCGGCAGCCATTTCGCCGTCGGAATGGAAAAAGCGGCTCGCACCCGTAGACGACAACACGAAAGGTACGGATGCCGGCATCCCGAGGATCGTGGTGGACGTATCGACCGTGTCGACGTCGACGAGCACTCGCTGGATCAGGGAAAGCGCCGCGAAAGCCCGCGAGTTATGCCGCCGCGTAAACTCGTCGTCCGCACCGCCGTCAAGGTAATCGAATATAAACCGCGGCAGCCGCCGCTCCGCCAGCTGCCGAAGGTCCTCGACATTGATTGCGCGAGCCACAGATCGAGGGGCTGCGGGTAGATTATTTGCCGACATAGTTCACTCTATTCGATGACACGGTTAGCCGTACCCAGAAACAGGAACACGAGGGCACCGACCGCGCCGATTCCAGCGGCCAGCGAGAATGCGGCGACATACCCGCCCGTAACATCCACCAGCCAACCGGTTACGGCAACGCCGATGATCCCCGGAATAGTGCCAGCCGTATTCACTATCCCCCACAGGACGTCGGAGTGATCCGGCGCCACGTCGATAACTGCGGCTGCAAATCCCGAGTAGCAGAATGACAGCAACCCGAGGGAGCCGATAGTGAGAGCCAGCGCGTAGGCGAATGCTTCCGCACCTCCGGCCAGCAGTACGCAGATAGACGCACCCCCGAGTCCGACGGTCTGCATCAGCTTGCGCACGACCGTGCGGTCCCAGCCCTTGCTTAACAGGCCGTCCGCCAGGTAGCCACCAATGACCATACCGAACGACATGGCCAGCCAGGGTGCTGCCGCATACAGTCCCGAACTGATGATCGACAGTCCCTGCGTGTCGTAGAAATAACTGGGTAACCACGCCAGGAAGACATACAGGCTCCAGTTGACTGCGAAACCACTGACGATCAGCGCCCAGATCGGCACGCTGGATAACAACTGCCGCCACGGAATGGGAGCTTTCTCCTTTGCCGCTTCCGCATCCGGTGCGAGCAGCTGCCGTTCCTCAGGGGAGATTCGCGGGTGTTGCGCAGGCGTGTCAAAAGCCAGGAAATACCACGCAATCGCCCAGACGAAGCCAATTGCCCCGAAACTGTAGAACGCCATCTGCCAGCCGTACTCTGCGACGATCCAGCCCGTTGTCAGCAGCGCGATCAGCGCCCCGATGGTTGCCCCCGAGGACACGAACGACACGGCGCGCGCACGCTCCCCAGGGGTCACCCACTTGGCCATCAAACTGAAAATCGCCGGCGAGGCGACGGCCTCACCCGCACCCAGCAGTATGCGCGCCGCGATCAGGACCGCCCCGGAAATGGCCGCGGCATACGGTGTGAGTATTGTGAAGAATGACCAGAGCACCACCGCCGTGCCAAGAACGACCTTGCCGCCGAATCGATTGGCCAGAACCCCGCCTATGACCATGAACAGGATGTAACCGACGAAAAACGACGACAGAACGATGCCTTTTGTCGTGTCGGTCCAACCGAGGCTGCGCTGCATCTCGATCGCCGCAATCGATATGTTGACGCGATCGGTATAAGCAATGACGAGCCCCAGGAAGCAAAGGGCAATCACCGTAAATCGCTTCGGCCAGAACTGATTCATAAGATTCTGCCTCTCAGGTTCCGCAAGTTTGGCGGAGAGAACTCGGCGCTAGCCTATCACTATCCAGCTCGATCGCGTGTCTCAAGGCAACGCCAAAAGCTGCGTCGGCATGAGCAGGTGCCTCATTTGACAATGGCCGCAACGGCCGCAGCCCACGCCTCCTTGATGAGACAGTGCCAGTGCCGGAAATGATAATGCCAATGGATGAGCCGATTCCGATAATGTCATCCAAGTACAAGGGGGTGCGATTTCTTGCGTGCCGCGAACGTAGCTGCAGATTCAATCCAAGGTAATCCTATGAACAACATTTTCCGATACACAAAAGCCGCGTTGGGCGTTTGTCTGTTACCCGGGCTCGTCATGGCGCAGGAACAGGCGCTCGATGAAATCACGGTTACTGCTACCAAGCGCGAGGAAAGCGCACTCGACGTACCGATTTCCCTGTCCGCAATATCGGGCGTCCGGCTGGATGACTACAACATCACGGATCTGAACGACCTTGGCTCCGTCGTACCGAACTTCAGTACGGGCTACCAGATAGCCACGACGAACGTTACGATCCGCGGCCTCGGCTCGGGCAACGAACGTAGTTTCGAACAAGCCGTTACGATGTTTGTCGATGGTCAGTACATGCCCCGCAGCCGACAGTACGCCGCCTCGTTCACCGATGTTGAGCGCATCGAGGTCCTGCGCGGGCCACAATCGGTCCTGCAGGGGCTGAATGCGACCGCAGGCGCTGTCAGCCTGATTACTCGACGAAACAACCCTGGCGATTCCTTCGAGGCCGACCTGAGCGCGGACTACGAGACAGAGTACGGCGGTACCGGCCTGTCGCTGGCCATGGGCGGTTCAGTATCCGACAGGGTCGGCCTGCGTCTTGCGCTGCGCTACCAGGACCGTGACGGCTATTACGACAACACGTTTACGGGCCAGGATGAGGAAGACAGTGAGATGCTGGTCGGACGGCTCACTGCCGTGATCGCGACGTCAGATGCATCATCGCTAACTTTCAAGTACGAACGTTCGGACAATACGCTCAACGGCAATTTCGGCGAAGCCTATGGCCTTTTCGCCAGTGCCCTTGAACCCGGCGACGGCGAGCTCAACTGGACGCGCAGCGCCGATGCCGCGCTGGTCGACCCGTGGGACGTAAACTACCGCTCATCCCCGGGCTGGGATGTAGTCAGCGACAATTACCTGGCCACCTACGAGCACGAGTTCTCCGGTAGCACGCTGACCGCTGTCGCCGGCTACTCGACATTTGAAATGGACATGGCGCTCGACTTCGATGGGCTCGCTCTGACTATTCTGGACGGCTCGTTGCGGGAAGAGTACGACCAGACGTCTCTCGAGGTTCGACTTGCTTCGGCCGGGGACCGGACGTTCGATTACATCTTCGGCATGTACTACCACGACGCCGAAAACTTCCAGGAACAACCCAGCCAGTTTGGTCCCGACATCCTCGGCGGTACACCGATCCTGATCGATGCGTCGAGTTTGAACACGCTCGATTCTCAGCTCTGGTCGGTATTCGGCCAGTTTGACTGGAACATCGGCGACAGCCTCAGCCTGTACGTTGGGGCGCGTTTCTCGAGTGAGGACAAGGACCTCATTCGGACCGATGAGTGCCAGGTCATCACGCTCGACGATACGCTCGGGTTTCCGCCAGGCACGTCGCTGCCACCCGCCGCCCTGGGCTTAGACTTCCTCTGCACGGGCACGAATCTGCCAGCCGGTGGCGTTACGCCAAGTCGGTCGTCGGAAAACTTTATGCCTGAAGTCGGCCTCCAGTTCAGCTTATCGGACAACTCCATGCTGTACGGAAAGGTCACCGGCAGTGCCAAGTCCGGCGGTTTTGCATTTGCGGGCAATGTCCGGGCCCAGGATATCGAGTACGACGACGAGAGCGTCGTATCCGTCGAAGCGGGATGGAAGAACCGCTTTGCCGACGGCGCGGCAGAACTCAACATCGCCGTATTCCGCAGCGATTTCGACGACCTGCAGGTCAACTCCTTCGTATTCGAAGACGTCGGAGGGGTCCTGACGACGGTCCCTGTCGTCCGCAATGCTGCCAAGGCCATATCGCAGGGCGTCGAGCTCGACGGGCGCTGGGCGGTTGCGGACTGGCTGACCATCGGCGCAGCTGTTGCTTTCCTCGATACAGAATTCGACGAGTTCTCTGAAGCGCCCTGCAACACGACAAACGATCCCGGAACCGGGGTGTGCGATCTAACCGGGGCGCCGCTTCCTTTTGCTGCGGACACCTCGGGCAACGTTTACCTGGACCTCGACATTCCTGTCGGCTCGGCGCTGCGTATCGTCGGCGGCGTCGATGTCGGGTTCAGCGACGCCTACTTCACCGAGGGCACGCTCGAACCGGACGCCGAACAGAGCTCCTGGACCCGGGTGTCTGCTCGCCTCGGTATCGCAGGAGGCGACAACCGGTGGAGTATCATGGCCATTGGCCGCAACCTGACGGACGAGAAGGTCCTGACGGGCACGCAGCCAATCCTCGGGCAGTGGCTAGTGGGCTATATCGATCCGCCGCGCACGCTGTCGATCCAGGGAACCTTGCGTTTCGGCGATTAGTTTCCGCAAAAGCAGTTCAGGACGAGGGGCTGGCCTTGCCAGCCCCTTTTCCGTTCCAGCAGAGGCGGAATAGATTCCTGCTCGATATAACAAGACGAATCCGCGACGCTGGCCGATACTGTGAGTATCACTGAGGAGAGCCCGATGGCCGGGAAAATCGAAGAACGCATCAGGGAACTGGGCCTGGAGTTGCCGTCCCCGCTGCAACTTCCACCAGGCGTCGACGTTCCGCTGGCGATGGTCAGGATCGTCGGGACGCGGGTTCTCGTATCCGGCCACGGACCGCAGGAAACAGACGGCTCGATCGCTCAACCGCTTGGACAGGTCGGCAAGGAACTCACGCTCGAGGAAGGGATCGAGGCAGCGCGCAAAGTGGCACTGGCGATGACAGGAACATTGCAGCGGGAACTTGGAGATCTGGACCGCATCAAGTCGTGGGTTAAGGTGTTCGGCATGGTCAACTCTGCGCCTGATTTCAACGGCCAGACGCCCGTCATCAACGGCTTTTCGAATCAGATCATCGAGATCTTTGGACGCGAGTCTGGCCTCGCGACTCGGTCCGCGGTCGGCATGGCAAACCTGCCCTTCTCCATCCCGGTCGAAGTCGAGGCAGAACTCGAACTTTACGAGTAAGCACGGAAGGAATCCTTGGCCGCCGCGCATATCAGCCTGAACGACAAATACGAGCTCGATAGCGGGCGCGTATTCGTTACTGGTACCCAGGCATTGCTGCGACTCGCAATGGTCCAGCGACGCCGCGATGCGGCCGCCGGCCTGAATACCGCCGGATTCATCTCCGGCTACCGCGGCTCTCCGATGACGGCGATCGACGTCGAGCTTTGGCGGGCCAAAGCGCAGACCGAAAAGGACCACATACGATTCTGGCCCGCAACCAATGAGCATATGGCGGCAACAGCGTTGTGGGGCACGCAGCAGGTGCACTACTACAACGACGCCAACTACGACGGCGTATTCGGTATGTGGTACGGCAAGGGCCCCGGGCTTGACCAGAGCCTCGACGCCATGCGCCAGGGCAACTACCACGGCACGTCGAAACACGGCGGCGTTCTCGTCCTGGCCGGCGACGATCCCGCGATGCGCTCGACAGTTGACCCCTATCACTCCGAGCTGTTGTTCGAAGACCTCCTGATGCCCGTGCTGTATCCCGCCGATATCCAGGAGGTGTTCGACCTCGGCCTATACGGATTCGAGTTGTCGCGCTTCAGCGGCTGCTGGGTCGGCTACAAGTTGCTTCCGGAGACCATCGAAACGGCCGCATCCATCCGCGGCGACCATGATCACATCCAGATCGTGCGCCCGGATTTCGAGTTTCCGCCCGATGGCGTCAACTCCCGGCTGCGCGACATGTGGTCGTTCCAGGAAATCCGCATGCGGCAGTACAAGATCCCGGCCGCTGTCGCGTTCGCCCGCGCGAACAACCTCAATCGCATCAGCCACAACAGCAGGAATGCCCGGTTCGGTATCGCTGCCATGGGCAAGACCTGGCGCGACACGCTGCAGGCGCTCGAAGACCTCGGCCTCGACCGTGGCGTGCTCGAGGCTCTTGGCATTCGCATCCTCAAGGTAGCCATGCCCTGGCCCGTCGACCGGGAGACCTATGCCGAGTTTGCCGAGGGCCTCGACGACATCCTTGTTATCGAGGACAAGCGCGAACAGATCGAAAACGCATTGCGCGACGTCTGCTATGCGTGGCCGGAATCGCGCCGGCCGCGAATTGTCGGACGCCGTGACGAAAGCGGGCAAAAGCTGGTCGATGATGTCGGCGACCTGAGCCCCGACAAGATCGTGCGGGTTATCGCGCAGCGCATCGGTCATGTCCACGACAGCGAGCGCATGCGCGCGCGCATCGCGTTCCTCGACAGGATGGCCGAAGAATCGACGCAGCGCGCTGCTCTCGGCATGGCACGCCTGCCCTACTTCTGCTCGGGCTGCCCGCACAACACCTCGACGAAGGTCCCGGAGGGCAGCCGCGCCTTCGGCGGCGTCGGTTGCCACTTCATGGCCAACTGGATGGAACGCGACGTCTACACGTACACCCAGATGGGCGGTGAAGGCGTAACCTGGATCGGCCAGGCGCCGTTCGTGAAGACCCCGCACACCTTTCAGCAGCTCGGCGATGGCACTTACTACCACTCCGGCATCCTCGCGATACGCTCGGCCGTCGCAGCCCGCGTAAACATCACCTACAAGATTCTCTACAACGATGCTGTTGCGATGACGGGCGGCCAGCCCGTCGACGGCCAACTGACCGTCCCACAGATGGCACGGCAGGTTCGTAACGAGGGCATCGAACGTATAGCTATCGTTACGGACGAGCCTGAAAAATACCCTGCCGACGCCGGATTTCCGGATGGCGCCACGATTCACCATCGTGACGATCTCGATTTCGTGCAGCGCGAATTGCGCGACATCGAGGGTGTCACGGTCCTGATCTACGACCAGACCTGCGCGGCGGAGAAGCGTCGCCGGCGCAAGCGCGGCACATTTCCCGATCCAGCCAAGCGCATGTTCATCAATGACCGGGTCTGCGAGGGTTGTGGCGACTGCGGCAAGAAATCGAACTGTGTTTCGGTGCTGCCTGTCGACACCGAGTACGGCAAGAAGCGCAAAATTGATCAGTCATCGTGCAACAAGGACTACTCCTGCAATAACGGCTTCTGTCCGAGCTTCGTGACGGTTTTGGGAGGCTCCGTGCGCAAGGGCGCGGGCATCGGCGACATACCACAGGCGCTGAGCCTTATTCCGGAACCGGAGCCGGTGAGCATCGAGGACGGAAGTTCGTACGGCGTGCTGATTGGCGGCGTGGGCGGCACCGGCGTCGTCACGATCGGTGCTCTGCTTGGCATGGCAGCGCATATCGATGGAATAGGCACATCGATTGTCGACCAGCTTGGCTTCGCTCAGAAAGGCGGCCCGGTTACTACGCATATCCGCTTCGCCAACTCGACTGACGACATCAATTCGCCGCGCATCAATGCGGGATCAGCAGACCTGGTTATCGGTTGTGACATGCTCGTGGTCGGCGGGGACGCTGTTCTGGATACCTGCGATCACGATCGAACGACTGCCATCATGAACACGCAAAAGACGATCACCGGAGATTTCACGCGCGACCCGGACCTCGTCTATCCGGCTGACACGATTCGCTCACGCCTCGAAGATGCGCTCGATGACAGTCGGCTGACGTGGATCGACGCGTCGGCGATCGCCACGAAATTGCTCGGCGACTCGATCGGCAGCAACCTGTTCCTGGTCGGCTATGCCTGGCAGCGAGGACTGTTGCCACTGTCACGCAATGCCATATTCAAGGCGATCGAACTCAACGGCGTCAAAGCCGAGTGGAACCAGCAGGCGTTCGAGTGGGGTCGCCGGGCCGCACACAACCTCGATGCTGTGCTTGACCTGATCGATAGCGGCGAAGGTGATCAAGCACCTAAATCGCTCGACGAACTCATCGAGGATCGCGCTACCGATCTCATTGCTTACCAGGATGAGGCCTATGCCAAACGCTACCGCAACCTCGTTGCGAGGGTTCGTGAAGCGGAACAATCCCGGGCGCCGGGCAAGTCGGGCCTGGCTGAAGCCGTCGCCCGCTATTCTTACAAGCTGATGGCCTACAAGGATGAATACGAAGTAGCGCGCCTGTACTCCGATCCGGAGTTCCGCCGCAGACTAAACGAACAGTTCGAGGGAAATATCAAACTGCAGTTCAACCTGTCGCCGCCCGCGATTGCGCCAAAGGACAAAGTCACGGGATTACCCAGAAAGATGACGTTCGGCGGCTGGATGATGCCGGTATTCGGATTACTTGCACGGCTCAGGTTCCTGCGCGGTACTGTGTTCGACCTCTTCGGGCGAACCGACGAACGCAAGATGGAGCGTCAGCTCATCGTCGACTACGAAGCGACTGTTGACGAACTTCTTAAAACGCTGGACGACGGCAACTACGAACTCGCCGTCAAGATCGCAGCCATTCCGGAACAGATTCGCGGATACGGTCACGTCAAGGAAGAGCACATCGAGAAAGCCAGGATCTGCGAAAAAGATCTCCTTGACGCCTGGCGCTCGACCACAGGTACCAAGACGGCCGCGTAGATGTACTCGAGCGCGTCAATGACCTGATGCCTTCGGACTAAGCCGCGAGGCGCTACAGCGTATTCTTGTAGATCACTCCGTCTTTCATGATCAGCCTGAAGTTAGTTGCAGGGTCAACCATGAGTTCGATGTCGTCCAGCGGGTTGCCGTCGACGAGAATGATGTCAGCGTAGGCACCTTGCTCTATCACCCCGAGCGCACCCTCGGTGTACGGGTGCCGCAGCCCGCTGAGCTTCAGGAGCTCTGCGTTCAGAGACGTTGCCTGCCGAAGAATCTCGACGTTCGAGAAATAGCGCGTCCTCGCCCTGAACTCCAACGGTTGCAACGCCTGCTTCTCCGGGGGGCCGAACAAATCCGTGCCCCAGGCGACCTTCACACCCAACTTGCCTGCCAGTTTCATGACATCATCTGAATCGGTATTGACCTGTCGCATCTTCGGCTCGGCCGGCGTTCCGATAATGTTGAGTTCTTCGGGCGTCATCCCGAAGAGGTAAACCTGGGGAGACAACCAAACGCCTTCCTTGGCCATTCGCTTCAATGTTTTTTCGGTCAGGAACGGTCCGTGTTCGATCGACTTGATGCCGGCGTCGATGCACAGCTGCACCGCCGCGTCGGTGTAGGCGTGAGCGGCGACGTAGGTGCCCCAGTGTTCGGCCTCGACCACAATGGCTTTGAGTTCCTCGAGCGTATACTGGGTCGTGTCGAGAGGGTCGAAATAGCTCGACACGCCGCCACCTGCCATTACTTTGATCTGGCTCGCGCCGGTGCGCAGAACCTCGCGCGCTGCTTTCTGAACCTCCGGCACGCCGTCGGCGACGAATCCCCACCCGAACAATGTGGCTTTGTCCGGAATGCCGGTGAAATACGGTGACAGCTTCGCCGAACTGGTGGCCAAGTCGCCGTGACCTGAGGTCTGTGATATGAACGCACCGCTCGGGAGGATCCTGGGACCCCTGACGACTCCCTGGTCAATTGCATCCTTCAGGCCGACGACCGGGCCGCCGACGTCACGCACGGTCGTAAACCCCCGCAGGAGCATCGCCTCGGCGCCGGCAACGGCCTGGGCTCCGACATACGGCCAGGGCTTCTCATAAATTGACAGGTGCGGCGCATCGTTGAGCATCAGGTGCACATGGGAATCGATCAGGCCGGGCATCAGCGTACGCCCGCCACCGTCGATGATTCTCGCGTTGGCCGCTGCGAGCGGTTCCGTCGAGACTTCGGCAATGCGGTTGCCGACGACGAAGACGTTGGCGTTCTCGATCAGTTCCTCGTTGACGCCATCGAATACGTTGACGTTTGTGAAGAGAACGGGAAATTCCTCTCCGCGAACATCCGTGGCCGACAATAGGAACGTAAGAGCAAAAATGATCAGTCGAATAGACATTTGTGAAATATCCAAGTCTGGTGGTGAAAATCTCGTAGCCAACATATATTTGCCGCAAGGCTATGCGGCCGGACGATCCTTCAGGAACCCTGAAATCTCTTTCTCGGAAAGCCCCCAGTCCAGCAGCGTCTGGCGGTCTGTTTCACCAGCTTCATTTGGTACCGAGCTAATTTCCGACTTCGTTCTCGAAAATCTCGGTGCCGGCGCCGGCTGTTCGATGCCATCGACCTTCACAAAGGTGTTTCTCGCTTCGTTGTGAATGTGCCGCGGCGCTTCGCTCAGTGACAACACCGGTGCCGCGCAGGCGTCGGTGCCCTCGAGAATGTCGCTCCATTCGTCACGCGTTTTCATTGAGAATATTTCGGAGAAGATTGCTTCGTGTTCCGGCCAGGACTCGATTTTGTGTTGATCGGCGGGATCGATGTTCTTTATTTCAAGGGCATCCAGCAGCGCTTTGTAGAAGCGGTTTTCCACAGCGCAAATGGCCACATAGCCACCGTCACTCGTTCCATAGGTCTTTATGAACGGCGCCCTGCCATCAAGCAGGTTTGACTGGCGCTTGTCAGCCCAGAGGCCGCCCGCCATCAGCCCGTAAAACATCGTCATCATTGATGCGACGCCATCGACCATGGCGGCATCAACCACCTGCCCCTTGCCGGACTTAACTGCTTCGAGCATCGCGGCCAGCATTCCCATGGCGAGATACACGCCCCCACCACCGAGGTCACCAATCAGGTTCAGGGGAATGGGTGGTGGCCGATCGCGGTCGCCAATCGCATGCAGGGCGCCAGCAAGCGCGATGTAATTCGTGTCGTGGCCAACGGAGTCCGCGAGGGGGCCCTCCTGCCCGTATCCTGTCATGCGGCCATAGACCAGGCGCTCGTTCCTCGCCATGCATTCGGCGGGCCCGAGTCCCAGCCGTTCCATGACACCCGGGCGAAAGCCCTCGAATATCGCGTCGGCGTCTTCGCAGAGTCGCAGCACGAGATCGGCACCTTCCTTGCTCTTCAGATCCACCGCAACGGTTGGCCGACTGCGGTTCATGAGGTTGTACCTGGCGGGCATCGGCACGCCGAGATCGTCAGTTACAGGGCGGTCCAGCCGGATAAGCTGTGCACCCATGTCGGCGAGCAGCATGCCACAGAACTGGCCCGGCCCGATGCCGGCGATTTCGACGATTTTGTACCCTGCTAGCGGACCCATCTGCCCTGTTCCCTGTTGCTATGGGTTCCAGTGTACGCCGCAGCAACGGGCACGCACCGTCCAAACAGGTAAATCAACGGTCACTATTTGACCGCGTAAATCTCAGTCTTGGACTGGTCCCTGAAATCGCTGGGCGACTGGCCGGTCCAGCGGTGAAAAGCCCGGGAGAAGTTACTGCAGTCGGAAAAACCGAGCAGGTAGGCCACCTCGCTGACCGAGATGTTTTGCTGCTGCATGTATTGCTCGGCCAGCTTGCGCCGGGTCCGATCCAGCAGCTGCTGGTAAGTCGTCCCCGAGTCGGCGAGCCGATTGTGCAGCGTGCGCACGCTCATGTTGAGGGCGCTTGCGACCTTCGACTTGCTGCAGTCGCCCGACGGCAGAAGCTCGATGAGCTTCGCATGTGCCTGGGCGACAACATTGGCCCGATCCAGCCGAGCAAGGAAATTGAGCACGGCTTCGTCATTCTGGCGCGCAAGCTCCGCGTTCGCGGCCGGCAGCCTGGCATCGAGGTCCACCTGGCTGAAATAGACGGCGTTACGATCTTGCGAAAATCGGACACGGTCGCCGAAGTACCGTCGGTAGAGCTCCTGCGTCCCGGCGATCTCCGGACACACGAGGTCGACTCCGGCGGGATAGTAATCCGGCCGGTACATGAAACGAATCAGTTTGAGCACGGTGGCTATCTGGCCGTCGATCAAGACCCGGCCAACAATTGAGTCAGCATTGGGCAACTGTGACGGAAACACGAGCGCTGGATTGCTGCCGCCCTCGTCGATCGACACCTCACCCATGGTCGTAATGAACGAGTGATAACGAACCCAGCGCTGGCAGAACGCGCGTAGCGTGCTACTGGATAACAGGGCAAAGCCCAGTGCGTGAAAGGTAGTCGGGTGAACAAAATCAGAAAAACGCAGCCCGAAAGCCGGGTCATCAGTCAGCTCTGCCGCTTCGGCCACGATGGACCGATGGACTGCAGGATCGAGGCGCGCTGATGGATCTTTCAGGCGCCCCAAGTCGACGCCGTGTTTTTGCATCACGCTGGCAGCATCAACGCCGTAGGATTCAAGCGTCTGGTAGATGGCGACCGCGATCGGGCCGTACGACGAATTTTGATGGAGTGGGCTAGCGTCCATGAGACACCTCTCGGCTGCCGCTGATTATAACAACCGTGCGATAAGGCTGGACGTATCCCAGCGATTGCCGCCAAGGCCTTGAACTTCCTCGTAAAACCGGTCCACGAGCTGGGTCATTTCGAGCGTTGCGCCATTTTCGCGCGCCTCTTCGAGCGCGATCGCCAGGTCCTTGCGCATCCAGTCGACGGCGAAACCGAACTCGAATTCCCCGTTCACCATGGTTTCCCAGCGGTTCTCCATCTGCCACGACTGGGCCGCGCCCTTCGAAATCGCCTCGATGACCTTCGGCACATCCAGCTCCGCCTTCTGCGCGAAATGCAGCGCCTCGGCAAGCCCCTGCACGACGCCTGCGATACAGATCTGGTTGACCATCTTGGCCATCTGCCCGTGACCCGCCGGCCCGATCAGCGTGATGGCTTTAGCGTAGCAGTCCATGACCGGGCGGGCCCGCGCATAGGTATCTTCGTCACCGCCGACCATGATCGTCAGCTGGCCGCTCTCGGCGCCGGCCTGTCCTCCTGACAACGGCGCGTCGAGGAAACCGATCGATTTCTCGGCAAGCGTCGATTCGAGCTCTCGTGCCAGCTTCGCCGACGCCGTCGTGTGATCAACGAGAATTGCGCCTGCGGCCATGCCGTGCATCGCGCCCTGCTCGCCGAGAATTACTTCGCGCACGTCGTCGTCGTTACCGACGCAAGTGAACACGATGTCCGCGCCCTGCGCCGCCGCCGCGGGCGTGTCGGCCTGCGAGCCGCCGAATTCCTGGCACCACGAATCAGCCTTTGACGATGTGCGGTTGTAAACCGTGACTTCGTGCCCGGCTTTGGAGAGATAGCCGGCCATGGGATAACCCATGACGCCGAGGCCAATGAATGCTGTTTGCATAAGACTTGCTCGCTAGAACGTGAAGGCCCAGCCCAGCGTCGGGCCGGACTGGATCATGTCGACTTTGTAACTGGCGCCGTCCTCATGCGTGTCGCTACCGATCTGCAGATAGCGATACCCGAACCAGAAATTATTCAGGTCGCTGATACGATACAGCGCACGAAGTTCGGCGCTGAAATCCCGGTCATTGTCGCCGGCGAAAGCGATATCCGAATTCAGCATCAGGCCCCACTTGTCGCTGAACCAGTGGTTGAAATTGATGCCGACCAGGTAATCGTACTGGTTGTCGTCGGTGACGGTGATGCGCTCGTTGAGAACTTCCGTGCCGCCGAGCGTGCTGTAGATGTCGAGCTCGAGTTTCGCGAATATGTGACGGACACCCGCTACGAGCCGCAGCTTGTCGTGCACGCGGAATGATGCGAGCAGGTCATTAACTCCCATATCGAGACCGGTCTCGATGCGCGTGTCCAGCAGACCGGAGCGCGAGGTCTCGTCTTCAACACGCATGTAATTGCTGCGAAAAGCGAGCCCATATGGACCGCGATTGGCGTACAGCTCGAACATCATGCCGAAACTGAGCTTGTCGATGATGTCGTCGAAGGAAATCGAGAAATCGATACGCTCGTCGCCTCGGATTTTGCCGTCGATATCCGGCGTCCAGAGCATCGGGAACGCGATCGTGAAGCGCCACTCGTCCTCGGTTGCGGGTAGCGGGTTGCCGGACTCGGGTGGCGCGACATCGTCGGCCAGCGCACCGACGGGTGCGGCACCCGCCAGCAACAGTAGCGCAAGAAAGCCGCTACGCAGCGTCGGCTTTGGCCTTTGGCTTCTTCTGCCGCGGGTCGAGGCCGATCGAACGCGCGATGATCTCGCGCATGATCTCGGAGCTACCGGCATATATTCTCGAAACACGCGCAGCAGTATACATGCGGCTGACCTCGTACTCGTCCATGTAGCCGTTCCCGCCATGCAGCTGTACACAATGGTCGGTCACGCGGTCCTCGAGCTCGGTCGCAAACAGCTTCGCCTTGGCCGCATCTTCGGCAGTCAACTTGCCCTCGTTGTGCGCCATGACGCAGTTGTCGATGAATGCCTGCGCGACGTCCATTTCCATGCGCATGTCGGCAAACTTGAAGCGATTCACCTGGTAATCGGCTACGGCCTTGCCGAACACCTTGCGATCGGTCGCATACTCGAGCGTGACCTCAAAAGCTGCCTCGGCATTCGCCAACGAGCCCACGGCGCTCAGCAGCCGCTCCTCGGCCAGGAAGTGCATGAGGTGATAAAAGCCCCGATTCAACTCGCCGAGCACGTTTTCTTTAGGAACCTTGACGTTGTTGAAGAACATCTCGGCCGTATCCTGGCTGTGCATGCCCATCTTCTTCAGGTTCTTGCCGCGCTCGAAGCCTTCCATGCCGCGCTCGACAACGAACAGCGTGATGCCGTAGCTGCTCGACGGGTCGGTCTTGGCCGCAACGATAACGAGGTCGGCGAGGATGCCGTTCGAGATGAACGTCTTGGAGCCGTTCAGGAGGTAATGGTCGCCCTTGTCTTCTGCCTTGGTGCGTATTGCCGACAGGTCGCTGCCCGTGCCGGGTTCGGTCATCGCGATCGCGAGAATCTTCTCGCCCGATACGCAGCCCGGCAGCCAGCGCTGCTTCTGCTCGTCGGTGCCGAGCTCACCGATATACGGGCCCACGAGACGATTGTGCAGGAAGATAAAGAAACCGAGATCGCCGTGCCTGGCATTTTCCTCGAGCAGGATCTGCTCGAAACGGAAGTCCGAGACGCCGGCGCCGCCGTACTTCTCATCGGCCCACATGCAGAGAAGCCCCTGCTCGCCGGCTTTCAGGAACGCTTCGCGATCGACGATCTCCTGTTCTTCCCACTTGTCGCGATACGGCTTGATCTCGTTAATCAGGAAGGTCCGCGCAGCATCGCGGAACATCTCGTGATCTTCGTTGAAAATGGTTCGTTCCATGGTCACTTACCCGTGAATTTCGGCTTGCGCTTGTCGAAGAACGCCTGGATGCCCTCTTTGTTGTCATCCGAGCCCAGCAGCTCGCCCTGGAACTTCGCCTCCATGTCGTAGGCCTCGCCCCAGTTCTTGTTGGCCGCAAAACGCATGACTTTCTTCGTTGCCGCAATCGACAGTGGCGCGCGCTCGGCGAGCGCCTGCGCCCATTCAATTGCGGTCGACATGAGTTCCTCCGCCGGCACGGCCTTGTTCGCCAGGCCGAGTTCGACGCAGCGCTGTGCGGGGATGCGCTCAGACTCGATGCTGAGCTGGAATGCCCGGCGGTAGCCGAGCTGATGCACGAGCAGCCAATTGAGGCCGCCGTCAGGCACGAGCGAAATCGTCGTAAACGGTGACAACAGGAACGCGTTGTCCGCCATGATCAACAGGTCGCAGTGCAGCGCGATCGACAGGCCGATGCCGGCCGCAGAGCCGGGCACCGCGGCGATAATAGCCTTGGGCATGTTGGCGATCGCTTCCTGCACGGGCCGGTATTCGACCTGCAGGATCTCGCTGACGTCGCGATCGATACCGGCCTTGAGATCGGCGCCGGCCGAAAAGGTACGGCCCTCGCCCGTCAGGACGACGACTCTTACCGAGTCGTCGTCGTTCGCCCTGTCAAGCGCCGCCGCCAGGTCCGCGCGCAACTCGGTATTGAACGAGTTCATCGCGTCGGGACGATGCAGCGTGATGACGGCTACCGCATCCTGTTGCTCGTATTTGACGATGTCGCTCATGGAATTCTGATCAGAACCGCCAGCCGTACTCGAGGCGCGCCGACTCCAGCGTCAGGTCGTCGGAGTTACCGCCCGAATCGAGTTCCCAGCGATTCCAGCTCAGTTTCAGATAGCTCTGGCCGCGCAGGTCATAGCGCAGGCCGACACCGCCGCCCCAGCTTGTCTCCGTCGAGCTGAACGTGGTGTAGAAGTTCTCGCAGATATAACCCCACCAAGGATGCCACCAGCAGCCGGTAATCGGCGGGCCGTCGGCGACGTTCGAATCGACGTTGGTCCATGCGTAGCCGAAGTCGACGAACGGAACGAGCGGCCCATCCGTGAAATTCCACGTGCCCTTCAGGCGGAAATTCCACTGGGTGAGTTCATGGTCGATGATGACGGCGGGGTCCTGAGGATCCTCCGATACGATCGTCGCCTTGTAATCCGGATTGATGTAGTCGATATCCAGGCCAAGCGCGAAATGGTTGCTGAAGTTGTAGGAGAAATTGAGACCGAAGCCGAGTTCGCTATCGACGCTCAGCGACGACGTGTCCGGTGTCGCGGTCTGCGTGCCGCCCTTGCCGCCTACTGACAGGCTGTCCTGGTAAATCGCGCCAATCGAAAAATCCCAGTAACCAGCACCGCTGGCACTGGTGCCGAACGACTGTGCCGATGCGATAGCGGGCAGCAGGGAAAAGAGTGCAACAACTAAAGTTCGCATTAGACAATTCCTTTGTTAGGTCGATTACATGTTGCGGCGGTACTCGCCGCCGACATCATATAGGGCGTTCGAGATTTGCCCAAGGGAATTAGACCTGACCGTCTGCATCAGTTCCTCGAACACGTTGCCGCGATCGCGTGCAATTGCCTGGAGACTTTCGAGCGCCGGCCCGCTTTCCTCTCCGTGCGTGCCCTGGAACGCGCGGACGTGGCGAATCTGGTCCTGTTTTTCCTCGTCGGTCGATCTTATGAGCTCGAGCTCGTGCACCTCGTCTTCCTGGCCTTCTTTGGGCAGGAAAGTATTGACGCCGATCAGCGGCAGTGAGCCATCGTGCTTCTTGCTTTCGTAATACAGGCTCTCTTCCTGGATCTTGCCGCGCTGGTACATCGTATCCATGGCGCCCAGTACGCCGCCACGATCGGACATGCGCTCGAACTCCTGGTACACGGCCTCTTCGACGAGATCGGTCAGTTCGTTGATAATGAACGAACCCTGCCAGGGGTTCTCACAGAAGTTGAGACCCAGCTCCCGCGAGATGATCATCTGGATCGCGACCGCCCGGCGCACGGACTGCTCGGTCGGCGTCGTGATGGCCTCGTCGAATGCGTTGGTATGCAGGCTGTTGCAGTTGTCGAACAGCGCGTAAAGCGCCTGCAGCGTCGTGCGGATGTCGTTGAAGCTGATCTCCTGGGCGTGCAGGCTGCGGCCCGACGTCTGCACGTGGTACTTGAGCATCTGCGAACGATTGTTGGCGCCGTAGCGCTCGCGCATCGCGCGTGCCCAGATGCGTCGTGCGACCCGGCCGATGACCGTGTACTCGGGATCCATGCCGTTCGAGAAGAAGAAACTCAGGTTAGGCGCGAAGTCGTCGATGTCCATGCCGCGTGCGAGGTAGTACTCGACGATCGTGAAGCCGTTCGCCAGCGTGAACGCGAGCTGGCTGATCGGGTTCGCGCCGGCTTCGGCGATGTGATACCCGCTGATCGAGATGCTGTAGTAATTGCGGACGTTGTTGTCGATGAAGTACTGCTGGACGTCGCCCATCATCTTCAGCGCGAACTCGGTCGAGAAGATGCAGGTGTTCTGCGCCTGGTCCTCCTTGAGGATGTCGGCCTGCACCGTGCCGCGCACGGTCGACAGCGTCTCCTTGCGAATCCGTTCATAGGTCGCTTTGTCCACGACCTTGTCACCGGAGATACCGAGCAGGCCGAGACCCAGGCCATCGCTGCCTTCCGGCAATTCACCCTCGTAGCTCGGCCGTTCCTTGCCCTCGAAGTACTTGTCGATCTTCGCCTGCACCGACTCCCATTTGCCGGTCTCGCGCAGGTGCTTCTCGACCTGCTGGTCGATAGCTGCATTCATGAAGAATGCGAGGATCATCGGCGCCGGACCGTTGATCGTCATCGATACGGATGTTGTCGGCGCGCAGAGATCGAAACCCGAGTAGAGCTTCTTGATGTCGTCGACCGACGCGATCGAAACGCCGGAATTGCCGACCTTTCCGTAGATGTCCGGGCGCTCATGTGGGTCTTCGCCGTATAACGTGACCGAGTCGAACGCCGTCGACAGCCGCGCCGCATCCTGGCCGCGCGACAGGTAATGGAAGCGCCGGTTGGTGCGTTCCGGCGTGCCTTCTCCCGCGAACATGCGCGTCGGGTCCTCGCCGAGACGGCGATACGGGTAAACGCCGCCCGTATAGGGATACCCGCCCGGCAGGTTTTCTTTCGACAGGAATTCGAGCAGTTCACCCCAGTCGCGGTACTCGGGCGCCGCGATCTTCGGGATGCGTTGATGCGACAGGCTCTCGCGATAGTTGCGGCCCGTGATTTCCTTGCCGCGCACGGTGTATTTGTATTCCTCGGACCTGACCCCCGCCTTGCGCTCGGGCCACTCGCGCAACAGCTTGAGTGACTCGCCCGACAGCTCGCCGAGCGCTTCCTGGTAGCGCTGCCTCAGAACGAGCAGGCTTTTGTCTCCGTCATCGGTCAATGCGGCAGACTTGTAAGCCTCGAACTCGGCTGGCAGATGCGGGTCGTCGAGCGCCTTGAGCGCCTCGAAGAGGTGCTGCAGCGTGCTTGCCGTCTCGGCCTGTGCGTCGATGTCACTGTTGATCGCCCGGCCCTGTTCGGCAATCTCGGCAAGATACCGGATTCGCGAACCCGGAATCATCGCCGTGGCGCGTGGTTCACGGATGCTCGTGTCGATGTCCGGCGACCATTGCTGTGCATCGAGGCCGGCCTTGTCGGCGACGCGCCGGCACAGCTCCCAGAACATGTAGCTGACGCCCGGGTCGTTGAACTGGCTCGCGATCGTCGGGTATACGGGGATGTCGTCGTCGGCCGTGTCGAACGCCGTGTGATTGCGCTTCCACTGCTTGCGGATGTCGCGCAGCGCATCCTCGGCGCCGCGCTTGTCGTACTTGTTGAGCACGATCAGGTCGGCGAAGTCGAGCATGTCGATCTTCTCGAGCTGGCTCGCGGCGCCGTACTCGCTGGTCATGACGTAGACCGAGAAGTCGACGAGATCGACGATCTCGCTGTCGCTCTGGCCGATGCCGGCCGTCTCCACGACGATCAGGTCGTAACCCAGCGACTTGAGGAAGTTGATGTGATCGCCAAGCATCTCGCTCGTTGCGAGGTGCTGGCGGCGCGTTGCGATCGAGCGCATGAAGATGCGGTCCGAGCGCAGCGTGTTCATGCGAATCCGGTCGCCGAGCAGCGCGCCGCCCGTGCGCCGGCGAGTCGGGTCGACGGCCAGTACGGCAATGCGCATGTCCGCAAAGCAGGCGAGAAACCGGTTCAGGATCTCGTCGGTAACGCTGCTCTTGCCGGCGCCGCCCGTGCCCGTAATGCCAATCACGGGGACCCGCCCGGCTTTCATCTGCCATTCTTTCCGCAGTCCCGCGAGCGCCGTGTCATCGAACGCGCCTTCCTCGATTGCCGAGATCATTCCGGCGATGCCGGTCGTATTATCAGCGTCGACGTCGCCCGGGGCCGACGCATGGCGGCGGCTTTTCTCGGTGCGTTCGACGAGATCCCGGATCATCGCCTCGAGACCCAGTTCCATGCCGTCATGCGGGTGATAGATGCGCTCGACGCCGTAGTCCATCAGGACCCGGATTTCCTCGGGCGTAATCGTTCCCCCGCCACCGCCGAAGACCTTGATGTGTGGCGCGCCGAGCTCGCGCAGCCGGTCGACCATGTAGCGGAAGAACTCGTTGTGGCCGCCCTGGTAGGAACTCACCGCGATGCCGTCGGCGTCTTCCTGGATGGCTGCCCGCACGATGTCGTCCACGCTGCGGTTGTGGCCGAGGTGAATGACCTCGACACCCTGCGCCTGGATCAGGCGCCGCATGATGTTGATGGCGGCGTCGTGACCATCGAACAGGGAGGCCGCCGTGACAAATCGCAGCGGGCCCCGATCGGCGCCGGCTGACGCGCGCGGTAAATCGGAAGCAGCAGTACTCATCAGGAAAAATCCTTTAGAAATCAGTTGCTTTTACTATTGCAAAAATTTTAATCTAGATTAAAATAATTCAGATTCCGACAAATCTCAAGTACTGGGACCACACTTCATGGCACGAAATCCCGACGAAAGCCGCTTCAACCAGCAACGCGAACGCGTGCTGCAGGCGGCAGCCCACTGTTTCAATCACAAAGGCTACAGCGGCACGTCATTGAAGGACGTCGCCAACATGCTCGGACTCACCGACCCGGCGCTCTATTACTATGTCCGCAACAAGGAAGAGCTCGTCTACCTCTGCTACGTCCGTGCAGCCGACGTCGGGCGCGAAGCGATGGAACAGGCCGTGGCCGAGGGTGGCACCGGCCTCGAGCAGGCGCGCCGCTATCTTCGCTACCACATCGAGAGCATGGTCGGGGACCGCGGACCGATCGCCATCATGAGCGAAATACCGTCGTTAACGGCCGAACACCGTGACGAAGTCCTCGAGCTGTCCCGCCGGCACAGCAAAGCCTTTGAAGCGATTCTCGAACGCGGTATTGCCGACGGCAGCATCGCTGACTGCGACGTCCGGATGACCGGTAACGCGATTATGGGATCGATCAACTGGATCCCGAAATGGTTCCACGGTGACAAGGCCATGGCTGGCAGTATCGTCGCAGAGTTCCCCGCAGTCCTGACCCGCGGCCTGGCCCAGGCTACCTAGGGCAACTGGCTCACGTGAGCAGCGATTTGCTGCTCGATAAGGGCGAGATTCATGGTGTCGACATCGATATCGATAATCTCGATTTTGGTGTGCTTTGCGATGTACTCGAGTCGTGCCTGGATGCGCCTCTCGAGTCGCTCGTAATAATCGCTGCCCGAGCCGATGTTACTGCTGCTATTGAGTTCCACCACGGTCATCGGGCTTCCGCCCGCACCAACGCGTGAACCCGTCCGCCTGCGCAGCTCGTCATAGTCTTGTCGAATTGCTCGCGCGAGCAGCACCAGGTCGCCATATTGTTGGCGCAATTCGAGATACCGCCTGTCCGATTCGGCAAGCTCCGCATCATCGAGCGACCGCATGATCTGGTCCCTGGCGCCGATGAACTCCTTGGTGCCCCGTTCCGCGGCCAGTCGATACCAGGCCGACGCCGCAACCCGGTCCTCTTCGACACCCTTTCCGTGGTGGTACATGTAACCGACCATGTACTGCCCGTACTTGTCCCCGATAGGGGCAAGCTCGTTGCGGTAGATGAAAAAGGCGCGCTTGTAATCCGTGCGTTCGTAGACCTCTTCGGCCTGTTCTATGACCCGCAACGTGCGAGAGTCGACAGGCAGTTCGGGCATGGTGCCGGAAGACTGCGCCCATGCCGATGAGGCCAAAAGAAGCATGAAGAGTCCAAGGATGGCTCCCGGCTTCTTGAGATAGCTGATCATTGTGGTTCTTGCCAAACTTGGAATACCCGTTTGGACTGCCCGGTTCGACAGTTAGTTCCGAACGCAATCACTTCAGTCGTCAAAATTCGGCGCGCGTTTCTGCAGGTTGGCCATGACCGCCTCGAGCTGGTTCTTCTTACCCATTACGCCCAGCTGCAGCTTGGCCTCCAGCGCCAGTGCCTCTGAGTCGGGCAGACTCCAACCGCGCACGACCAGTTGCTTCATGGCCCGAATTGCATCCGGCGATTTTACACGGATCTCGTTGGCCACCTCCATCGCCGCGGCCAGCGGATCGTCATGCACTTCGGTTATAAGCCCCATCGACAACGCCTCCCGCGCATCGAAGGTCCTGCCGGTCCAGGCCAGCTCCTTGACCCGGTCCGCGGGCACCAGGTCCCGGAGTGTCGTACTGATGGCCATGTCGGGTATCAGGCCCCACTTGATTTCCATGATCGACAGCGTGACATCGGGCCGGGCATAGCGGATGTCCGCGCCCAGGGCGATCTGCAAGCCCGCGCCAAAAGCGACCCCCTGGATAGCGCAGATTACCGGGACGGGACACTCGCGCCAGGCATAGGCTGCGGACTGGAATCGATTGGCAGGCGAGTCATCGACTGGCGCCATCGCCGATTCGCCGAAGTCGAACGACGGATCCTGGAAAATCCCGGTGTCGATGCCGGCACAGAAATTGTCCCCGGCTCCATGCAGCACGACTGCGCGTACCGAGCGATTCGCTGCGATCTCGCTGCCCGCAGCAGCCAGCGCATCGAACATGGCCAGGCTGACAGCATTGGCCTTCTCGGGCCGGTTCAGCGTCACCGTGGCAACGTGGTTATCGATCGAAATCAGTACAGGATCACTCATGGGTTTGCAGCCTATGTTGCCAATGTGCACTTACCGTTTCGCATGACGATGACGTCGCGCTCGATCGCCGTGCAGCGGAACGAGACGATGTTGCC
>JABAOH010108431.1_pt2 | contig 36646 bp, 32 predicted proteins | sample 7062181 | NCBI WGS metagenome assembly JABAOH01 (sample SAMN14538630, study PRJNA623070) | marine sediment metagenome | biome: marine biome [ENVO:00000428]; feature: marine pelagic biome [ENVO:01000023]; material: deep marine sediment [ENVO:00002113]; isolation source: pool of 5 deep marine... | reverse complement strand
GGTGCCGAACTGGTCGGTCCACAACACCGTCCCCGCTGCGTCGTAGGCCCGGACGAACCCGTCGACGGCGCCGGAGCCGGTCTCACCGGGGAACACGCCGCCGGTGGAGCCGGTGACGTATACGAAGCCACCGGCGTCGACGGCGACTCCATAGCCGAAGTCACTGCCGGCGGTGCCGAACTGGTCGGTCCACAACACCGTCCCCGCCGCGTCGTAAGCGCGGATGAACCCGTCGAGGTAGCCGAAGCCGGTCTCACCGGGGAAGACCCCGCTGGTGTCGCCGGTGACGTATACGAAGCCACCGGCGTCGACTGCGACTCCCCGGGCGACGTCGTTGTTGTCGGTGCCGAACTGGTCGACCCATCTAGCCGACGGAGCCAGCGAATCCTGTAGCGGCTCCTCGGCTGCCGCCGGGACCACCACGGCCAACAGCAGCACGGCAGCAGTGAATAGGAGAAGGGACTGGGCGCGCATGATGACCACCGTCCAGTGGAGTCACCCAGCCTCGCGCCTCAGTCCGAGGCCCGCACCTCGGTCGCGAGCATATGCGCAATCGCTCGGGCTGTCTAGGGGGTGGTGAAGGTCTTCGCCCGAATAGCCCCTTAGTCACGCGCGAACGGCGGTTCCCATCCGCGGCGGCATCCGCCGGCTCAGAACAAGGCGCTCGCCAAGCGGCGGCGGAAGGAGGCGGCGAGGGGGTGGTCGGCTCCCAGCACCTCGAAGATGTCGAGCATGGCCTTGCGGGCCTCGTCCCTGGCGAGCCCCCTCGCCGCCACCACCTGGAGCAGGTGCTCGAGAGCGGCCTCATGGTCGCCGTGGGCGGCGAGGGCGGTGCCCAGTTCGATGCGTAGTGCCGCGTTATCGGGGTCCTCCTCCAGTTTGGCCTCCAGCTCTGTGGGGTCGACCCGACGGCCCTCGCCCAGACGGGCGGCGGCACGCAGCTTGTCGACCTCCGGGGTCGCCGGCAGCGGTTCGAGGACCTCTTGCGCCTCCTCGCTGCGATCGTCGCCCAGCAGCAAGGCGGCCAGGCCGGTGGCGGCGGCGTGGTGGGTGGGTTCGAGGCGGAGCGCTTCCCGGAAGGAGCCTTCCGCCCCGGCGGTGTCGCCCGACAGCAGCAGGTCGCGTGCCGCTTCCACCATGCGGTCGGCTTCGGAAGGGACGATCTGCTTGATCCACTCGCGTAGCTGGGTCTCGGGGATGGCTCCGGTGAACCTGGAGACCGGCTGTCCGTCACGGAAGCCGATCACCGTGGGAATCCCCTGCACACCGAATTGGGCGGCCAGCCCCTGGTTGGCGTCCACGTCGACCTTGGCCAGTTCGAAGGACCCGGCGGCATCGACGACTGCCTTCTCCAGTAGAGGGTCGAGTACCTTGCAGGGACCGCACCACGCAGCCCAGAAGTCGACCACCACCGGCACTTCCCGGCTCCGCTCTAGAACCTGGGTCTGAAACCCGGCGGTGTCGACTTCTCTGGCGTGGGGAGTAGCTGCCACTTCGTTCCTCTCCGGAGCCCCCCGTCAGAGATTAGCCCGGCGGCGTCTGCTAGCCGGAAGCGGGGCCGGCGACCCGCCGTCCTCTAGTCTCAGGGGCAGCGACCGCAAAGGAGGCAGGCCATGGCGCCCTTCGGCGAAGTCCTCACCGCCATGATCACCCCATTCACCGACGACGGCCAGGTGGACCACGAGCGGGTGTGGAGGCTCGCCCGGTATCTCGTGGAGCACGGGTCCGACGGGCTCGTGGTGACCGGCACCACCGGCGAGTCGCCGACGCTCAGCAACCACGAGAAGGCGAGCTTGTACCGCGCCGTGGTAGAGGCCGTCGGAGAGCGGGCCAAGATCGTGGCCGGCACCGGCACCTACGACACTCGGGAATCCATCGAGCTCAGCGAGCAGGCCGCGGCGGCCGGCTGCCACGGGCTCATGGCGGTCACTCCCTACTACTCGAAGCCCTCCCAGGGCGGCCTGCTGGCGCACTTCACGGCCATCGCCGACGCCACCGAACTGCCGCTGATCGTCTACAACATCCCCGGCCGCACCGGCCGCCTCATCGAGGTGGGGACGCTCGCCGAGTTGGCCGCGCATCCCCGCATCGTCGCCACCAAGGACGCGGTGGGAAATGTCGAGTTCACCGCGATGACTCGCCTGGAAGCCCCGGCCGACTTCGCCATCTACTCGGGCGATGACAGTCTCACCGTGCCGATGATGGCGGTGGGGGGCGTCGGCGTCATCTCGGTGGCTTCGCACCTGGCCGGCACGCAGATCAAGCGGATGGTGAGCGCGGCCGCCGCCGGCGACTTTGCCGAAGCCAGGCGTTTGCACGAGGGGCTCATGCCGCTGTTCAAGGCCTGCTTCCTGGAGCCGAACCCGATGCCCATCAAGGCCGCCATGGGAGCGCTGTGGGAACCGGTCGGCGAGCCCCGACTGCCGTTGGTGCCAGCCAAACCGGAAACCGTGCAAGCCATCAAGGAGGCACTGGGGAAGGCCCAAACCCTGTGACGCGCCGTCGCAGATCCGGGGACGCCCTGGTTCGAGTGACCTTTCTGGGGGGCCTGGGCGAGATCGGCCGCAATTGCGCGGCGCTGGAAGTCGGCGGCGAGATCGCCCTGATCGACTGCGGGCTCATGTTTCCCGAAGAAGACATGATGGGCGTCGATCTGGTGTTTCCCGATTGGAGCTGGCTGTCGGAGCGCAAACAGGACGTGACCTGTGTGGTGCTCACCCACGGGCACGAGGACCACGTGGGCGCCCTGGCCTACTTCCTGCGCGACATCAACGTGCCCGTGTACGGCACCGAGCTGTCGGTCGAGCTGGCCCGGGACCGAGTCGACGAGCTGGGTATCGAAGCCGACTTTCGCGCCGTGGGCGACAACGACTGGACCGAGCACGGAGCGTTCCGATTCAAGATGGTTCCGGTCTCACACAGCGTCCCGCAGGGCGCCGGGGTCGCCTTCGACACCCCGGCTGGTCTCGTGGTGCATTCAGGCGACTTCAAGCTCGACCCCACTCCCATCGACGGGCGGCCCACCGATTTGCCCGGCTTTGCCGAGCTGGGCGGCCGAGGGGTGCGGTTGCTGCTGGCCGACAGCACCAACGCCGAGCGACCCGGTTTCGTCTCCTCGGAGCGGTCCCTCGCCAAGCCCATCAGCGACATCGTGGGTGCCGCCTCCGGGCGGGTGATCGCCGCTTGCTTCGCCAGTCATATCCACCGGGTGCAGCAGATCGCCGACGCCGCCATTGCTCACGGCCGGCGGGTGGCGTTCTTCGGGCGCTCCATGCATCGCAACACCGCGGTGGGCCAGGAGCTGGGTCTGCTCGAGATCCCGCAACACCACGTCGTGGACATAGAGGAACTGATGAAACTGCCCTCCGAGCAGCAGCTGCTGATCACCACCGGCAGCCAGGGGGAGCCATTCGCCGCGCTGTCGCTGATGGCCTCCGGACGGCACAAGTGGGTGGAGCTCGACGCAGGGGACACGGTGCTCATCAGCGCTACCCCGATCCCCGGCAACGAGACGGCGGTCTCCCGGGTGATCAGCCGCCTGCTGCGGTCGGGCGCCGACGTCTACCACGGGCGGAACGCCCACGTGCACGTCTCCGGACACGCCGCCCAGGAAGAGCTGCGCACCTTCATCAACGTGGTGCGTCCACGGGCGTTCGTCCCGGTGCACGGTGAGTACCGGCACCTCCGCGCCCACGCCGAGCTGGCCCGCGAGCTCAACGTCCCCGACGTGTTCGTGCTCGAGGACGGTGACGCGGTGGTGCTCGACGGTGACCGCACCCAGGTGGAACGGGGGAGCGTGCCGGCCGGGTTCGTGTACCTGGATGGCACCGAGCTGGGCAGCGTGGAGGACCGGGTGCTGCGGGACCGGCGTCACCTCGCCGACGATGGGGTGGTGATCGTCACCGTCGGCGTGGACTGCCACGTCGGGGAGCTGGTGCACGGCCCTCATCTGGACAGCCACGGCTTGATGGACGATCCGGAGCCGCTGCTGGAGAAGGCCCGGGAGCGGGTCCGTCAGAGTATGAGCGACCTCGTTGGAGAAGGGGGGCTCGACCCGGCGACGGTGCAGCAGACGGTGCGCCGCGCCGTGTCGCGGGTGATCCGCGCCGAGACCGGCAAGCGACCGGTGGTGCTGCCGGTGGTCATAGAGGTGTGAGCGCCGCCCTCGGGTGCGCGCGCTCCGCGCGCGTTCACGCGCCCAATGGTTGGCGGGGGTAGCGAGGCCGTGTAGAGTCGCGTCTCGTATGGCATCCCGGACACCCACCCGCCGGGGGGCCAACGGGCGGAAGCGGGTGTCCAAGAAGAAGAAGACCGTCGGCCGGTCGGCACCGCCGCGCCGGCGCGCCTGGGTCCGCGTCGGACGCCAGGCAGATGACATCTGGGGCGTGGCGCTGCTCGTTCTGGCCGCCCTGGTGACGCTGGCGTTCATCGATCAAGCGGGTCCCGTCGGACGAGGACTGGTGGCGGGACTTCGTCTGCTGTTCGGCCTGTGGTCCTTCGCGGTCCCTGTGGCGATGGCAGGCGTGGGGGTAGGCCTCATTGCTGGGGAGGCCCGCGGCGCCTACGGACGCCTCGCCATCGGCATGATGCTGATCTTCGTGGGCACGCTGTCGCTGTTCCATCTCATCACCGGCACCGTGTCCCTCGCCGAGAGCATCGACCTGGTGAAGGCTCGCGGCGGCGCCATCGGATCGTTGATCGCCTTTCCCCTGCGGCGACTGGTGGGGCTGTGGGGCGCGTTCCTGGTGTTGAGCGCGCTCGTGGCGGTGGGAGTGCTCATCGCCACTCGCACCTCGGCCCGTCAAGTACTGGAGGCGGCGGCGCAGATGGTGCGCGGGCTGCGCGCCCGGGCGGCGCGTGCCGTGGCCGGGTCGCGCACCCCGGGTCGCCGCCGGCTCGTGTCCCAACCCAAGGCTCAGCCCAAGCATCGCGCTCCGCGTAAACCGCCGCGAGCCATGTCGCAGGCCAGGCGAGGCCGTGCTCGGGCGAAGCAGCCGGCCAAGAAGCCGGTCAAGCAGCCGGCCAAGAAGCCCACCAGGGCGCAGCCCGGTCCCGGCCAGACGCGCATTCCACTCCCCGAGCCCAAGGCCGGTGAGGGCTACCGCAAGCCGCCCATGGAGCTGCTGCGGGTGGGAGGCGGTGAGGCGCAGAGCCGCCGCATGCTGGAGGAGACCGCCGCCGAGCTCGAGGACACTCTCCGCCAGCACGGCGTGGATGCCCGCCTCACCCGGATCGTCCCCGGGCCCACCGTTACCCGCTTCGAGATCGAGCTGGCGCCGGGCGTCAAGGTGGCCCGTATCACCAGCCTCAGCGGCGACATCGCCTATGCCCTGGCCACGCCGGACGTGCGGCTGCTGGCACCGATCCCCGGCAAGAGCGCCATCGGCGTCGAGGTTCCCAACCGCAAGCGGCGCCTGGTGACGCTGGGGGACGTGCTTCGCAGCCCCGAGGCGGGGGCAGACCACCACCCGCTCACCGCCGGGCTCGGTATCGACATCAGCGGCACCCCCCGCATGCTCAACCTGGCCGACCTGCCGCACCTGCTCATTGCCGGTGCCACCGGAGCTGGCAAATCGTCCTGCATCAATTCGCTGGTGACCTCGCTGCTGATGCGCACCACCCCCGACGACGTGCGCCTCATCCTCGTCGACCCCAAGCGCGTCGAGCTGGGGCAGTACAACGGCGTTCCCCACCTGCTCACTCGGGTCATCGTCAACCCGAAGAAGGCCGCCGACGCCCTCAAGTGGGCGGTACAGGAGATGGAGCGCCGTTACGACCTATTGGCCGACGCTCACGTACGCGATATCCTCGGCTACCGGGAGAAGTGGGATGCCGGGGGCCTCGACCACGAGTCGTTCGACCGTTTCCCCTACATCGCGGTAGTGGTCGACGAGCTCAACGATCTGATGATGGTGGCGGGCCGGGAGGTGGAGGAGGCCATCGTACGTATCGCCCAGATGGCCCGCGCGGTGGGGATCCACCTGGTGATCGCCACCCAGCGACCCTCGGTGGACGTCATCACCGGAGTCATCAAGGCGAACATCCCCAGCCGGCTGGCGTTCTCCGTGGCATCGCAGACCGACAGCCGGGTGATCCTCGACGGGGTCGGGGCGGAGAAGCTGGTGGGCATGGGCGACATGCTGCTGGTGACGGCCAGCGATCCCCGACCGCAGCGCATCCAGGGGGCCTGGACCAGCGAGGAGGAGATCCGCGGCGTGGTCGAGTGGGTGAAGCAGCAGCGCAAGCCCCGCTACCAGGATCAGGTGATCGAGGCCACTGCCCGGGAGGTGCGCGCCGCGTCCACCGCCGAAGGGGGCGAGGATGAGGCGAGGCTGGTACAGGAGGCCATGGAGCTCGTGGTGCGCTCCCAGCTCGGCTCCACGTCCATGTTGCAGCGCAAGCTGCGCGTCGGCTTCGCTCGCGCCGGCCGCATCATGGACATCCTGGAGCGGAAGGGTGTGGTGGGCCCCTCCGAGGGCTCCAAAGCACGCGCCGTGCTGATGACCGTGGAAGAGCTGGAGGAGCTGCTGGCTGCCGAGCGCGCCGGGGTGTGACCCGACCGCCGCCGGGTGTTGCTGCCGCCCCCCGGCCCGGGCGCAGTTGCCCACGAAGGGGTAGCCTTCCGGGGCGATGCTGCAGATCCTGACCCCGGAGGGCAAGACGGTCGGGGAGCCCCCGCTGCGTCTCGAGCTCACCAGGCGCCTCTATCGGGCCATGGTGGCGGCCCGCACCTACGACCGTAAGTGCGCCTCGCTGCAGAAGCAGGGCCGGCTCGCCACCTACGCCCCCTTCGAGGGCCAGGAGGCCGCCCAGGTCGGCAGCGCGGCTGCGCTGTCTCCAGACGACTGGGTGGTAGCCAGCTACCGGGACGCCGCCGCGATGTGGATGCAGGGTTACCCGTGGGAGTTGCTGATCCTGGGCCGCAGTGGCGACGAGCGGGGTGGAGCCGTGCCGGAGGGGGTGCCGGTGCTTCCTCCGTCGATCACCGTGGGGGCCCACATGCTGCACGCGGTAGGGCTGGGATGGGCCGCGCGGCTCCGCGGGGAGAGTCGCATCGCCATGACCTACTTCGGCGACGGTGCCACCTCGGAGGGGGACTTCCACGAGGCGATGAACTTCGCCGGCGTGTTCCGCACTCCCACCGTGTTTCTGTGCCAGAACAATCAGTACGCCATCTCGCTGGCCCGAGCCGAGCAGACGCGATCGGAGACCATCGCCCAGAAGGGTGACGCGTACGGAGTGCCCGGAGTGCAGGTAGACGGCAACGACCTGATGGCGGTCTATGCCGCCAGCAAGCGGGCAGTGGCCAGGGCACGGAGTGGAGAGGGCCCCACCCTGATCGAGGCGGTCACCTACCGGCTGGGGCCTCACACCACTGCCGACGACCCCGCTCGTTACCGCGACTCTGCCGAGGAGAGCAGGTGGCGGGCCCGGGATCCGCTGGAGCGGGTGCGCCGCTACCTCGAAGCGGCGGGCGCCTGGGACGAGGCCTGGCAGAAACAGATCGAGGCGGAGGAGGCCGCCGAGATGGAGCGGGCGGTACAGGCTGCCGAGTCGCTGCCGCCGCTCGATGCCGGGGACATCTTCGGTGCCATGTTTGGTGAGCCGACTCCGCAGCTGGTCGAGCAACGGGCCGAGGCAATGCGGGAGACGGGCTGATGGCCGTGCTCACGCTGGCGCAAGCGCTCACCGCGGCGCTGGACACCGCGCTCGACGGTGACAAGCAGGTGGTGATCCTCGGCGAGGACGTGGGCCGCAGCGGAGGAGTGTTCCGGGTCACCGACGGGCTGCGGGAGCGCCACGGTGCTGAGCGGGTGATCGACACGCCGGTGGCGGAGTCGGGAATCGTGGGCACCGCCTTCGGCATGGCGGTGGCCGGGATGCGGCCGGTGGTGGAGATCCAGTTCATGGGCTTCTCGTACCCGGCCTACGACCAGATCATCAGCCACGTGTCGCGGATCCGCAACCGTTCCCGGCACCGCTTCACCGCACCGCTGGTGATCCGGATTCCCTACGGCGGCGGAATCGGTGCCGCCGAGCACCATTCCGAGTCAACGGAGGCGATCTACGTCCACACCCCCGGGCTCAAGGTGGTCGTTCCCTCCACGCCCTATGACGCCAAGGGCCTGCTGCTGGCGGCCATCGAGGACCCCGATCCGGTCGTCTTCCTGGAGCCGATCCGCCTCTACCGGGCGGTCAAGGAGGAAGTGCCCGACGGCTTCTACACGGTGCCGATAGGGGAGGCGCGGCTGGTGCGAGAAGGGAGGGACGTCACTCTGATCTCGTACGGGGCCATGATGAGGGAGACCCGGCAGGCGGCCGAGATGCTGGCCGAACAAGGTGTGGAGGCGGAGGTGGTCGATCTGCGCAGCCTGGTTCCGTTGGACGTGGATACCTTCCTCGCCTCGGTGCAACGGACGGGGCGGGCGGTGGTGGTCCACGAGGCGCCGCGCACCGCCGGGTTCGCGGCGGAGGTGGTGGCCCAGATCCAGGAACAGGCGTTGTACTACCTGGAGGCCCCGGTGGCCCGCGTCACCGGCTGGGACACCGTCTTTCCGTTGCGGCGCGCAGAGCAGCACTACCTGCCCGGCGCAGCGCGCATTGCGCGCGCCGCAGCAGCGACTCTGGAGGCATAGTGGCCCACGAGTTCCGGCTACCCGACATCGGCGAGGGCCTCACCGAGGCCGAGGTGATTCGCTGGCTGGTGGCGGTGGGCGACCCGGTGGCCGCCGATCAGCCCCTGGTGGAGGTGGAGACCGACAAGGCCGTCGTTGACCTTCCTGCCCCTCGCGCCGGCATCGTCCTGTACCACGGTGCCGAGCCGGGAGAGGTGATCAAGGTGGGGGAGATCCTGGCCGTCATCGGCGACGAGGGGGAGCAATGGACGCCGCCCGGCGAGGAGCTGGCGCCACTGGGAGGAACGCTTCCTACGGAGCGGGAAGGTCTGCGGGCGCCATGGGCGCCGCCCGCGGAGGAGCCCGCCCCTATCGTGGGGACCCTGCCCGCGGCGGTCGAGGAGCGGGCCGTGCCCCCGGCCCGGGGCAGGGTGCTGGCGCTGCCCCTGGTGCGCAAGTTGGCGCAGGAACGAGGGGTAGATCTGGCCGCGGTGGAGGGGAGCGGGCCGGGAGGCCGCGTCACCCGCGAGGACGTGCTGGCGGCCGCAGAGGGGGCTCCTGCCGCTCCTCTCGAAGGCGCCGCCGAGCGGGTGGGGCTCTCCAAGCTGCGCCGCACCATCGCCGAGCACATGGAGCGGTCGTGGCGCGAGATCCCTCACGTGACCACCTTCGACGCCGTCGACGGCTCGCGCCTCTTGGCGGCACGGCGGGCGCTCGCCGAGCGCCACGGTACGGAAGTCCCGCTGGAAGCGCTCCTCGTCAAGGCGGTGCTGCCCGCCCTCGTCGAATTCCCCGAGTTCAACGCTTCCCTCGACGGCGACGAGGTGGTGCTGAAGCGCTGGTACGACGTGGGCATCGCAGTGGACACCGCGGAAGGGCTCATCGTGCCGGTGAGTCGTGGTGCCGACCGGGCCACACTGCTGGAGCTGGCGGCGGACATCTTGCGGCTCGCCGAGGGAGCCCGGCAGCGCACCCTCACTCCCGACGAGTTGACCGGGGCCACGTTCACGGTCTCCAACATCGGCGCCCTGGGCGGCGGTTACGGCACTCCCATCATCCCCTTCGGGACCACGGCCATCCTCTCCGTCGGCAGGGCCGAGGAGCAGCCGGTGGCGCGGCACGGAGCGGTCACGGTGGCGCCCATGATCCCGCTCTCGCTGTCCTACGACCACCGGGTGATCGACGGGGGCCTGGGGCGGCGGTTCGTGGCGCGGCTCCGGGAGAACCTGGAGGAGCCGGCGCTGTTCCTCGCCGGGTGAGCTGCTCACATGCCTTACGTCGAGCACCTCCCTCCGGAACGGGCCCACGGGCTGCTGCGTCGCGAGTACCAGGCGGCGCGGCGCCGCGCCGGGCGCATCTGGAACATCGTCGCCGTGCAGAGCCACACCCCGCAGGCGCTGCGAGATTCGATGCGCCTCTACACCTCGGTCATGCACGGGCCCTCGCCCCTCAGCCGGGCCCAGCGGGAGATGCTGGCGGTGGTCACCTCCCAGACCAACGGCTGTCACTACTGAATTCGGGCTCACCTACACGACCTCCGGGACGAGGTCGACGATCAGGAGATGGTGGACCGCTTCGCCGCCGGATGGCGCTCCGCCGACCTCGATGAGCCCACCGTGGCGCTGCTCGCCTACGCCGAGAAGCTCACCCAGGCCCCGGTTTCCTGCGGACCCGACGACGTCGAGGAGCTGCGGCGGCAGGGGTGGGACGACCACGCCATCTCCAGTGCCACGCAAGTGGTGGCCTACTTCAACTACATCAACCGCATCGCCGAGGGCTTGGGGGTGGACCACGAAGGCTGGATCGACGCCGCGGGACGGAAGCTGCCGGAGCGGGGCGGCGACGGCGGGTAGTGTGCTCCCGGAGGCACGATGAGCGCGGCGACGTCCGGATACGCCGACGTGGGCCCGGCCCGCATCTACTACGAGGCCGCCGGCGTCGGCTCGCCGGTGGTGCTGGCCCACGCCGGCATCGCCGACCGGCGCATGTGGGACGACCAGTTCCCGGTGCTGGCGGAGCGGTACCGGGTGATCCGCTACGACCTGCGCGGCGCCGGCAACAGCCCCATGGTGGCCGGACCGTACACCCTTCACGGCGACCTCGAGGGGTTGATGGACGTCCTGGACATCGACCGGGCGGCCATCGTGGGGGCGTCGACCGGGGGGGCGGCCGCCATCAACCTGGCGTTGGAGCATCCGGAGCGGGTGCACGCGCTCGTGCTGGCCGCTCCCAATCTCTACGGCTACAGGTTCCGTGATCGGGCCACCATCAAGGGATGGGAGCTGGTCGACGAGGCCGTTGCCGCCGGCGACTACGAGAAGGCCGCCCGCATCGAGGTCGGTATGTGGGTGGACGGGGACCGGGCTGCGGCCGAAGTGGAGGGTGCGGTGCGCGACAAGGTGCGGGAGATGCTGCTCCCCACGTATGCGCCCGGCGAGGAGGGGGAGGAGCAGGCTCCGGACCCGCTGCCGATGACGCGAGTGGAGGACATCCGGGTGCCCACCCTGGTCATCGTGGGCGACCACGACCTCCCCGACATGCATGCCATCGCCACCATCCTGGAGGAACGGGTGGAGGGCGCCGAGCGGGTGGTGCTGCTGGGAGCGGCCCACCTGCCCAGCATGGAACGGCCCGAGGAGTTCAACCGCATCGTGCTCGAGTTCCTCTCCCGAGTCTGAGCGCGGCGGCGGGCGCGGGATACCGAGGGGAAGCACCCTCGGCTAGACCCCGGGGCCGAGCTACCGTTGAGGTGAGCATGTTCGGGCATTCCTGGCGGATAGGTCGGTTCGCCGGCATCGAGGTGCGCGTCGACGCTTCGTGGACGGTGGTCGCCCTCCTCGTGCTGTGGGGCTTCTTTGCCCTGTTCGAGTCCCAGTTCCCCGAGCTGGCCGTAGCGGGGGCCGCAATGCTGGCGCTGTTGATCACCGTGCTCTTCTTCGGCTCGGTGCTGGTGCACGAACTAGCCCATTCCGTTCTCGCCCAAGCTCGCGGGATACCGGTCAAGGGCATCACCCTCTTCCTGTTTGGCGGCGCCACCCACGCCCGCCTGGAGACAGAGGACCCCAAGGACGAGCTGCTCATCGCCGGGGTGGGTCCGCTCACCAGCGCCGCGCTGGCCGGGCTGCTGTGGGTGGTCGTCACCGCCGGGGAACCGGTGCTGTCCCCGGCGGTGGCCTACGCCCTGCGCCATCTGGCGTTCATCAACATCCTGCTGGCGGGGTTCAACCTGCTGCCCGGGCTGCCCCTCGACGGGGGGCGGGTGCTGCGGGCTCTGCTGTGGCAGGCCACCGGCAACCTGCGCCGCGCCACCCGGATCGCTTCTCAGGGCGGCCAGTTCCTCGGCTACCTGATGATCGCAGTCGGCGTGGCGGCGGCGTTCCTGGGCTGGCTGGGCGGGTTGTGGTTCGCCGCCATCGGGTGGTTCCTCACCCAGGCGGCCACGGCCTCCTATCAGCAGGTGCAGGTGCGCGCCGTGCTGGCCGGCGTCGAGGCGCAGGAGGTCATGTCGCCGGGGTTGGTGGCGATTCCGGCCGGGCTCACCATCCAGGAGGCGGTCGACGGCTACTTCATGCGCTACGACCACAGCGCCTTCCCGGTGGTCGACGAGGAGCGCTCGGTGGGGCTGCTCACCTTGCGGGGGGTGCGCCAACTGGCCCGAGCCGAGTGGCCGGAGCACACCGTCGCCGAGGTCATGAGCAGCCTCGACGAGAGCTGCACGGTGGGAGCCGAGGACCCGATGCATCAGGTGCTGGAGAAGCTGGAGGACGAAGAGGCACAGCGGGTGCTGGTGCGGCGCGGCGACGAGGTGGTCGGCATCATCACCCCCCGGGACGTGGCCCGCTGGCTGCGCCGGTCACAGGAGTTGGGCCGCTCCCAGCTGCGCTCCTGACTCCCCGCGGGGGTCGCGCTCTTCGTAGCATCCACCCTCTGAGTCGGCGACGGCCCGCCGGGGCGCCGGTCTGGGCGGATCACCACGCCGGGTTTCGCCTATGGTGGGCCCCTGCTCACAAGGGAGTTTCGGATGGCCGCGGTAGACGTGGTGGCGCCCGTCGCTTTTGAGGAGATCCTGGCTCCGGAGGCGCTGGCCTTCGTGGCCGACCTACACCGCCGCTTCGACCCCACCCGGCGGGAGTTGCTGGCGGCACGCGGCGAGCGGCAACAACGCCTCGACGGCGGCGAGATGCCCGACTTCCTCACCGAGACCAAAGCGGTCCGCGAGGACGACTGGCGGGTGGCGCCGCCGCCGCCCGATCTCCAAGACCGGCGGGTGGAGATCACCGGGCCCGTCGAGCGCAAGATGATGATCAACGCCCTCAACTCGGGGGCGCGCGTCTTCATGGCGGATTTCGAGGACGCCAATTCGCCGACGTGGAACAACGTGATCGCCGGCCAGCGCAACCTCATCGACGCCTTGGAGCACACCATCCACTTCGAGGGGCCCGACGGGCGCAGCTACCGGCTCGACGAGGAGATCGCCACCTTGCTGGTACGGCCCCGCGGCTGGCACCTCGACGAGAAGCACGTGATCGTCGACGGAGCCCCCATCTCCGCCAGCCTGTTCGACTTCGGCCTCTACATGTTCCATTGTGGCCGGCGAGCCCTGGAGCGCGGCACGGGGCCCTACTTCTACCTTCCCAAGCTGGAGAGCCACCTGGAGGCACGCCTGTGGAACGAGGTCTTCCTCCACGCCCAGCAGGCGCTCGGCATCCCGGTGGGCACGATCCGGGCCACGGTGCTGATCGAGACGATCCTGGCCGCCTTCGAGATGGAGGAGATCCTCTACGAGCTGCGGGAGCACTCCGCCGGTCTCAACGCCGGCCGCTGGGACTACATCTTCAGCGTCATCAAGAAGTTCCGCGCCCGCTCCGACGCCTTGCTCCCCGATCGGGGGCAGGTGGTGATGACGGTTCCTTTCATGCGGGCCTACACCGAGCTGCTGGTGAAGACGTGCCACCGCCGCGGCGCCCACGCCATCGGCGGCATGGCCGCCTTCATCCCCAGTCGCCGCGATCCCGAGGTCAACGAGGTGGCGCTGGCGAAGGTCACGGAGGACAAGGTGCGGGAGGCCGGCGACGGCTTCGACGGCACATGGGTGGCCCATCCCGACCTGGTTCCGGTCGCCACGGCGGTGTTCTACGAGGTGCTGGGGGAGCGGCCCAACCAGCTGGAGCGGCGGCGCGACGAGGTGGAGGTGGCAGCCGACGAGCTGCTGAACGCCGCCATCGAGGGGGGCACCGTCACCGACGCCGGGCTGCGCACCAACGTCAACGTGGGCATTCAGTACCTGGCATCGTGGCTGCGCGGCACCGGGGCCGCCGCCATCTTCAACCTCATGGAGGATGCCGCCACCGCCGAGATCTCCCGCTCGCAGATCTGGCAGTGGGTGCGCCACGGCGCCGTCCTCGACGACGGCCGTGCCGTCACCAGCGAGCTGGTGGTCGCCGTGGCCGACGAGGAGATGGAGAAGATTCGCGCCGAGGTAGGCGACGACTTCTTCGCCGACGGCAGGTACGCCGAGGCGCGCCGGGTCTTCGAACGGGTGGCGCTCGGAGAGGAGTTCACCGAGTTCCTCACCGTGCCCGCCTACGAGCTGCTCGAGTGATCGGCGCGCGGAGCACCGACGACGCCCGATCGCCGGCCCGTCGCGGCCAAGGAGATCGCTGCCTGCGCAGTCTCCGCGGGAGCGGCAGCTTCATTGGGTAAGGTCTGAGGCAACCGGGCAAGGAGGTCGGTGATGGCCAACATCGTGCACGTGGTGGGCACCGGCACCATCGGCGAGCCGCTCATCGGCATGCTGGCCGACAACCGGGAAGCCTTCGGCATCGACGAGGTCACCTTCCACAAGCGGACCCCGCTCATCGAGGAGCGGGGCAAGGTGCGCGACCTGATGCGACGCGGAGCGGCGCTGGCGGTGGACACCGATCGCCGCGCCACTTTCGAGGAGATGGGGCACACCCCGAAGTACGAGTCGCGAGAGGCGGTGGAGCGGGCGACGGTCGTCATCGATTGCACCCCCGCCGGCAACGACCACAAGGCGGAGCTCTACCTCGGGGCCAAGGGCCCGCGGGGCTTCATGGCGCAGGGCTCGGAGTACGGCTTCGGCAAGATGTACGCCCGCGGTATCAACGACGCCGCTCTGGTCCCCGGCCAGGACCGGTTCCTGCACATCGTCTCCTGCAATACCCACAACATCGCGGTGATCATCAAGACCCTGGCCATGGACGAAGACGGCACCAGCCACCTCGAAGCGGGGCGTTTCCTGGCGATGCGCCGCGCCAACGACATCAGCCAGGACGTCGGCTTCGTTCCCGGACCCACCGTGGGCCGCCACGACCACGAACGCTTCGGCACCCACCATGCCCGGGATGCCCACGACCTGTTCAGCACGCTGGGTTACGACCTCGACGTCTACTCGTCGGCGATCAAGCTGAGCACCCAGTACATGCACGCACTCCACTTCAGCCTCGTCCTCGACCGTGACGTGACCGTGGAGGAGGCCAAGGAGCGACTGATGGCCAACACGCGAGTGGCCATCACGTACAAGAGCTCCGCCAACAAGATCTTCTCCTTCGGGCGCGACCACGGCTACTTCGGCCGCATCCTCAGCCAGACGGTGGTGCCGGTGGAGACGCTGGCGGTGCGGGAGGGCCGGGAGCTGGTGGGGTTCTGCTTCACCCCCCAGGACGGCAACCCGTTGCTGTCCACCGTGGCGGCCATGTTGTGGTACCTGCATCCGGGCGGTTTCGAGGAGCGCATCGACGTCATCCGTCCCTACCTGTTCCAGGAGGTGTGACGGCCCGGCAGGGGAGGGGGTCCGCTAGCGGGGCGGATACCCCAGGTCGTGGAGGGCGTTGCCGATCTCGTCGAGGATCGCGGGGTCGTCGATGGTGGCCGGTACCGTCCACTCCTCGCCGTCGGCGATCTTGCGCATGGTGCCGCGCAGGATCTTGCCGGAGCGGGTCTTGGGGAGCCGCGGCACCACCGTGGCCACCTTGAACGAGGCCACTGGGCCGATCTTGTCTCGCACCAGCGCCACCAGCTCGGAGACGATCTCCTCCTCGTCGCGGTGGGCGCCCGCTTTGAGGACGATGAAACCGACGGGCACCTGCCCCTTGAGCTCGTCGAAGGCGCCGATGACGGCGCACTCGGCCACGTCGGGGTGGGAGGCGAGCACTTCCTCCATCGCCCCCGTGGAGAGGCGATGGCCGGCGACGTTGATGATGTCGTCGATGCGGCTCATGATCCAGAGGTAGCCGTCCTCGTCGCGGAAGCCGGCGTCGGCGGTGAGGTAGTGGCCGGGGTACTGGCTGAGGTAGGAGCTCCGGTAGCCCTCGTCGTTGTTCCACAGGGTGGGGAGCGTGCCCGGAGGCAGGGGGAGCTTGATGACGATGCTCCCGATCTCTCCGTCGGGAAGCTCGGCGCCCTTGTGGTCGAGTACCCGCACGTCGTAGCCGGGCACCGGCTTGGTGGGCGAACCCGGCTTGACGGGGAGCCGCTCCAGGCCCAGCGAGTTGGCGGCGATGGGCCAGCCGGTCTCGGTCTGCCACCAGTGGTCGATCACCGGCACCCCGAGCTTGTCCTCGGCCCAGTGCAGGGTGTCGGGGTCACAGCGCTCTCCGGCCAGGAACAGCGCCCGGAACTGCGAGAGGTCGTACTTGCCGATGTGGGCACCGTCCGGGTCCTCCCGCTTGATGGCGCGGAACGCGGTGGGGGCGGTGAACAGGGTGGAGACGCCGTGCTGGGAGATCACCCGCCAGAACGCTCCCGGGTCCGGGGTACCTACCGGCTTGCCCTCGTAGAGGATGGTGGTGTTGCCGTTGAGCAGCGGTCCGTAGACGATGTAGGAGTGGCCGACCACCCATCCCACGTCGGAGGCGGCCCAGTACACCTCTCCCGGCTGCGAGTCGTAGATGTGGCGCATGCTCCAGGCGAGGGCCACGGCGTGGCCGCCGTTGTCCCGCACCACCCCCTTGGGAACGCCGGTGGTGCCGGAGGTGTAGAGGATGTAGAGGGGATCGGTAGCGGCCAGCGGCACCCAGTCGGCGGCGGCGGCACCGCTCACGGCCTCCTCCCAGGTCAGGTCGCGGCCCGGTACCAGGGGCGCTTCATGTTGAGGACGCTGCAGGATCACGCACCGCTCCGGCTGGTGCGACGCCAGGTCGATGGCACCGTCGAGCAGCGGCTTGTAGTCGATCACCCGGTCCACCTCGATCCCGCACGAGGCGGACACCATCACCTTGGGTGCGGCGTCGTCGATGCGGGTGGCCAGCTCCTTGGCGGCGAAGCCCCCGAAGACGACCGAATGCACGGCGCCGATACGGGCACAGGCGAGCATGGCTATGACCGCTTCCGGGACCATCGGCATGTACACGATCACCCGGTCACCCCGTTCCACGCCGAGGCGGCGCAGCGCCCCGGCGAACTCCGCCACCCGGTCCCGCAGCTCTCGGTAGGTGAAGGTGACGACCGCGTCGGTCACCGGACTGTCGTAGACGAGTGCCGCCTGGTCGGCCCGCCCTCCTTCGACGTGGCGATCGAGGGCGTTGTAGCTGGTGTTGAGTGAGCCGCCGGCGAACCATCGATAGAAGGGAGGACGGGAATCGTCCAGGACCCGTTCCCAGCGCTGGTGCCAGTCGATCGAAGCGGCGGCGGCACCCCAAAACGCCTCGGGGTCCCGTAGCGACTGCTCATAGGCCTGCTGGTAGGCGGACGTCACGAGCCCTCCCTCCCTGCTGGGTCGTGGTCTATTCCCCGCTGCTCCGCGCCGCCGCCTTATCGGCGATCTCCTTGACCACCGCCTCGTTGGCCAGGGTGGTCACGTCACCCAGGTGACGCTCCTCCGAGATGTCGCGCAGCAGCCTTCGCATGATCTTGCCGGAACGGGTCTTGGGCAGGTCGTCGGTGAACACGATGCTGGCGGGCTTGGCGATGGGACCGATCTTCTGGGCCACGTGATCCCGCAACTCGACGATGAGGTCCTCGTCGCCGATCACGCCCGCCCGCAGCGTGACGAAGGCGGCGATGGCCTCCCCGGTGATCTCGTCGGAGCGGCCCACCACCGCCGATTCGGCGACCGAGGGATGATCGACCAGGGCCGACTCCACCTCGGTGGTGGAGATGCGGTGGCCGGAGACGTTCATCACGTCGTCGACACGACCCAACAGCCAGAAGTAGCCGTCCTCGTCCCGCTTGGCTCCGTCCCCCGCGAAGTACACTCCCGGGAAGCGAGACCAGTACGTCTGCACGTAGCGGTCGGGATCGCCGTACACGGTGCGCAGCATCGCCGGCCAGGGCCGGCGAATCACCAGGTAGCCCCCGCCTCCGAGGGGGACCGATTCGCCAGCTTCGTCTACCACGTCGGCGCTGATGCCGGGGAAGGGCAGCGTGGCCGAGCCCGGCTTGGTGGTGACCACCCCGGGCAGCGGGGTGATCAGGATGCAGCCCGTCTCGGTCTGCCACCAGGTGTCCACGATGGGCGTCTTGCCGCTGCCGATGTGCTGCTGGTACCACATCCAGGCCTCGGGGTTGATGGGCTCCCCGACGGTGCCCAGCAAGCGCAGCGATGACAGGTCGCGCCCCGCCGGGTATTCCTCGCCCCACTTCATGAATGTCCGGATGGCAGTGGGCGCGGTGTAGAAGATGGTCACCCGGTAGTCCTCGACGATCTGCCACAGCCGGTCCTTCTCCGGGAAGTCGGGGGTCCCTTCGTACATGACGCCGGTGACCCCGTTGGCGAGCGGGCCGTAGACGATGTAGGAGTGCCCCGTCACCCACCCGATGTCGGCGGCGCACCAATACACGTCGTCCGGCTTGACGTCGAATACGTAGTGGTGGGTGGCGGTGATGCCGGTCAGGTAGCCGCCCTGAGTGTGGACCACTCCCTTCGGCTTCGCGGTGGTCCCCGACGTGTAGAGGATGTAGAGCATGTCCTCGGCGTTCAGCACCCCCGGCTCGAAGGACGTCGGCTGGCCCTCCATGAGCTCGTGGTACCAGCGGTCTCGCTCCCCGCTCATCTCCACGTCGTTACCGCACCGTCGTACCACGATGCTGTGCTCGATGGAGGGGCAGCGCGCCAGCGCGACGTCGGTGTTGGCTTTGAGGGGCACCACCGAGCCGCGCCGCCAGGCTCCATCCTGGGTGATCACCACCTTGGCGTCGGCGTCGATGATCCGGTCGGCGAGGGCGTCCGAGGAGAAGCCCCCGAACACCACGCTGTGCACTGCCCCGATGCGGGCGCAGGCCAGCATGGCCACCGGCAGCTCCGGAATCATGCCCATATAGATGGCGACGCGGTCCCCGCGCTCCACACCCAGCGAGCTCAACGCGTTGGCGAACTTGCACACCTCCTCGTAGAGCTCGCGATAGGTGATGTCCCGAGAATCCCCGGGCTCGCCCACCCAGTGGTAGGCGATCTTGTCGCCCTGGGAGTCGAGATGACGATCGAGGCAGTTGTAGGAGAGATTGAGCTCGCCGTCGCTGAACCATCTGTAGAAAGGGGCCTCGGAATCGTCGAGGGTGACCGTGGGCTCCTTGAACCAGCTGATGCGGGTCGCGGCCTGCTCGGCCCAGAACCCGAGCCAGTCGGCCTCGGCCTGCTGGTGGATGCCCTGCTGGGCGTTGGCCTGGGCGGTGAACTCCGCCGGGGGCGGAAACGTACGCTCCTCTTTGAAGAGGTTGGCGATGGCGGGCTTGCTCGCGTCCGACACCGGGTCCTCCTTGTCCCTCGTCGAATGCCGTGGGCGGTGGTGCGGGTATCGTAAGGGCTCGGGCGCCGGCTCGCCACGGGCAACCCCGAGGCGGCCTTCTCGATCGTTCTCCCAGCCGGCACGGGTGACGGCCCGGGCGCTTCGACACCTGCTGCCGTCTGGGGGGTATCGTCGCCCCATGGACGGCCACCAGCAGCGCAAGGCGCTGACGGCCGCGGAGCGGGCGCTGGACTCGCTGGCATCCGGCGAGCCCCAGTCCGCCCGGCGGGCTGCCGCCCGGGCAGTGGAGCTCGACCAGATCGGAGCCTTCTCCGCACTGGAGGAGGCGGTCGCCGCCGCCGCGGCGGCGCTCGAGGCGGGCAACACGGTGGACGACGCCGCCTGGGAGGCGGTGGCCGAGGCGGTCGGTCCCGGGCCGCTGGCGGCCAAGGTGGAGCAACTGCGCTCCTGAGGTGGGCACGGCGAAGGACTGCACCCGCGTGCGGGCTACCCTCGAAGACGATGAGCGACTACCACCTTCACCTCCACCCTCACGAGCCGGCTGAAGGCGGGCCCCCACCCGGCGAGTACCCCGACGGCCACATCGAGTCGTACGTGGAAGCGGCGGCGAGCCGCGGCGTGACCGAACTGGGGTTCACCGAGCACCTCTACCGTTGTGTGGAGGCCGAGGCGGTGCTGGGCCCCTTCTGGGAGCAGGAGCCGGACCAATGGTTGGCCGACTACAGCGAGGCCTTCGTGGTCAAGGACCGCAATCTCTCCATCGACCGCTACGTGGATGCTGTGCTGGCCGCGCAAGGTCGCGGCTTGCCGGTGCTCCTGGGCCTGGAAGTGGACTTCTTCCCGGAGACCATCGACGCGGTGATGGAGTTCCTCGCTCCCTACCCGTGGGACTTTCTCATCGGCTCCGTCCACTGGGTAGGCGGCTGGGCCATCGACTCCTCTGGAGCCGCCGGTGAGTTCCCCCGCCGCGGCGTAGAAACGGCCTGGGAGCAGTACTTCGACCTGGAAACACGTCTCGCCGCCTCGGGAGCGGTGGACGTGCTGGCCCACGTCGACGTCTGCAAGAAGTTCGGCCATCGCCCCGCCGAGGAGCCGCTGCACCTGTACGAGCAGGTGGTGCAGGCCGCGGCCGCGTCGGGCACCGCGGTAGAGGTTTCCTCGCAGGGTCTGGCGAGGCCGTCGGCCGAGGTCTATCCGGCCCCCGCCTTCCTACGAATGTTCCACGAGGCGGGGGTGCCCATCACGCTGGCCAGCGACGCTCACGTGGCCGCCGAGGCGGGGTGGGGGCACGACGAGGTGGTGGCGGCGGCGCGGGCCGCCGGCTACTCGCAGATGCTGCGTTTCCGGGCCCGGCGGCGGGAGTTGGTGCCGCTGGGGTGAGGGTCGTGCGGGCCTTAGGCCCGCCGGGGTGGTGTCCCTGGTCCCGGCCGGCCCGTCTATCGCTCGAGCCGTATTGTGGCCGGTTCCCGGTAGCGTGGCCGGCCATGAGCGGTGGCCACATCCACGAGGAGCATCCTTTCACCACGCCGGCCGACCTGCGCGATCCGGCGCGGCGGCTGCGCGGGCGGCTGGTGGCGCCGGTGACGGTGCTGACCGCCGGGAGCGCGGCCGGTCGCACCGGCCTCACCGTGTCCTCGCTACTGGTTGCCGAGGGTGAGCCCTCCCGGGTGATCGCGCTGGTGGGGGAGACCACGGACCTGTGGCACGCCCTGGCCGACCGGCAACGCTTCGTAGTACAGGTGCTGGAGGAGGCCGACCGGGAGATAGCCGATCGCTTCGCCGGCCTCCGTCCCAGTCCCGGCGGGCTCTTCGCCGGACTGGAGGTGGAGGACACGCCGTGGGGCCCGCGGTTGGCTCGGACCGGCAACTGGGCCTATTGCACGGTGGAAGGTGCCGTGGAGACCGGATTTCACCGCCTGGTCACCGGGGTAGTGGACCAGATCCGGCTGGCGGAGCTCGCTCAGCCGCTGGTGTACTTCCGGGGGAGGTACCGGGCGCTGCGGCCGCCCCGCGGCGGCGAGTGACGAGACGCGTCTCCGGGTGGGCCCCGCCCTGCGCTGAGAGCTTCGTCGTCGTGGTTCCCGGCGGGGTGGGTCAGTCCAGGTGCTCGATCGGCACCGGCGGCAGCGCATCGGCGGGCTCGAAACCGAACACCCGTCCGTAGAAGTACAGCTCGGCTTCCCGGCTGCGGCGGATGCTCTCGGCGCGGCGAAAGCCGTGGTCCTCCTCGGGGAAGGTGAGGTAGGCGTGCGGTATGCCGTTGGCATCGAGGGCGGCCACGATCCCTTCCGCCTGGTTGGGCGGGACGACCCGGTCCTCGAGCCCCTGGAACAGGATCACCGGGCAGGCGATGCGATCGCTGTGAAAGAGCGGCGACCGCTCTCGATAGACGTCGGCAGCCTCCGGGTAGGGGCCGACGAGACCGTCCAGGTAGCGCGACTCGAATTTGTGGGTGTCACGGGCCAGCGCCTCCAGATCGGCCACCCCGAAGTAGCTGGCGCCCGCCGCGAAGGTGTCGTGAAAGGTGAGCGCAGCCAGAGTGCAGTAGCCGCCGGCGCTGCCGCCGCGAATCGCCAGCCGCTCCACATCCGCTTTGCCCTGCTCGGCCAGGTAGCGGGCGGAGTTGACGCAATCGTTCACGTCGACGATGCCCCACCGGCCCCGTAGCCGGTTGCGGTACTCGCGTCCGTAGCCGGTGCTGCCCCCGTAGTTGACGTCCACCACCGCCAGGCCGCGGGTGGTCCAGTACTGGATGCCGGGCTCCAGCTCGGGCGCGGTGGCTCCGGTGGGGCCGCCGTGGCTGAGCACCAGCAGGGGCGGAAGCTCGCCCGCCGGTGGCCGGTAGTCGGGATGGTGGGGCGGGTAGTAGAAGGCGTGGGCGGTCAGACCATCGTCGGTGGGAAACTCGATCGCTTGCGGTACCGAGACGTACTCCGCATCGAGGTCGAGCTCGATGCTGGATCGCAGCGGCGTCACGGTGCCGTCGGAGAGCCGCGCCTCGGCGATCATCGCGACCTGCGTCGGGCTCCCTCCCAGCACCCACACGAAGCCGTCGCCGTCGGTGGCGATGCCCGGCGCGATCACCGACAGCTCAGTGTCGATCCGCCGCAGCTCCCCACCCGGCTCCAGCACCGCCAGGCGGTCGAAGCCGCCCTCCGCATAGGCCGCGACGATACGGCCGCCGGACAGGAAGGCGTAGCGGGACATGCCGAACGTCCACTGCGGCCAGCCGAACTCGACCTCCATTGGGGCCAGCGGCACCGCGGCTTCGTCCTCCCCGCGGTACAGGTTCCACCAGCCGGTGCGGTCTGATACGAAGTGGAGGTCGCCCTGCGGGCTCCACGACGGCTGGAAGATCGACTCGTCGGCGGAGCCGGCCACCAGTTTCGGGTCGACGAGCGCCGGCCCCTCTCCCAGGGTCGCCACCCACAGCTCGGTACCGTCCCAGGGCATCTGGGGGTGGTCCCAGCTCAGCCAGGCGAGGCGGTTACCGGTGGGATCGAGCCGCGGCGAGGAGTAGAAGTCCCGTCCGCCCGTCATCACCACCGGGGCATGGGAGCCGTCGCTGGGTACGGCGACCAGCTCGTTGACGACCTTGCGGTCGTCGTGGCGTTCCCGCACGCATAGCAGGAGGCTGCCGTCGGGGGTGACGACGGCGTCGGCGTAGCGCCACGCCGCCGGTGGGTGGGGCTCGGGCGTGATCGGCTCGGGCTCCCGGCCGGGCTCCTGGCGGTAGAGGCGCTGGTCGGCGAAGTTGGCGAAGAACACGGTGTCCCCGTCGAGGACGTAGGCGCCGCCTCCGTACTCGTGGACCCGGGTGCGGACGTTGTAGCCGGGCGGCGTGACGTCGCCTACCGTGCCGTCGGCAGCGCGGCGCACGAGGACGTTGCGTCCCTGTTCGGTGGGGCGGCCCTCCAGCCAGTAGACGGCACCGGCCGAGAAGGTGGGGGGGCCCAGCCGCAGGCTGGCCTCGGCCAGGTGCTCGGCGGTGATGGGCGACTGCCAGGTCCCGTACGGGGCTCGTTGCGTCATGGCGGTGACCTCGGTGGCGGGGTACCACCAAGCCTAGGACTCCGAGCCGGTACTCAGTACTGGGTACGAGGTACTGGGACGGTCAGTCTTCAGTCTTCAGTTGTCAGTTGTCAGTTCCTGTTTCAGTACTTGAGTACTCAGTACTTCGTACTTGGCTCTGCGTCCTCCTTCCTAAACTCCGCGCGATGCCCGCTGCTGCGCCGTCGGTCTGGCTGACCACGCTGGGCTGTGCCAAGAACCAGGTGGACTCGGAGAAGCTGCATGCCGTGCTCTCCGATGCCGGCTATGGGACCGCCACGTCTCCCGACGAGGCCGACGTGGTGATGGTCAACACCTGTGCCTTCATCGAGGCGGCGCGCCGGGAGTCGATCGAGACGATCCTCGAGCTCGAAGCCGAGCGGCGGCCGGGCGCCCGGCTGGTGGTACTGGGCTGCCTGGCGCAACGGTTCGGCGCCGAGGTCGCGACGGCGCTTCCCGAGGTCGACGCGGTGATCGGCCTCGACCGCTACGGCCAGCTGGTGGGGACGCTGGACCGTCTCACCGGGTGGCAGCCCGTGGGGCTGAGGCAGTCGCCGATGGACATCCTCCACCGGGTGCGCCGTCCCGCCCCTACCCTGCCGTACGCCTACGTGAAGGCGGCCGAGGGCTGCGACAAGGCGTGCACGTTCTGCGCCATCCCGTTGATCCGAGGGCGGCAGCGCTCCCGCCCCGTTGCCGACATACGCCGCGAGGTGGAGCACCTGACGGCGGCGGGGGTGAGCGAGGTGGTGCTGGTGGCCCAGGACCTGGCCGCCTACGGCCGCGACCTGACCGCACCGGCAGACATCGTGACTCTGGTGGGCGAGCTGAGCACGCTGCCGGAGCTGCGCCGCCTCCGTCTGCTGTACCTCTACCCCCGGGAGATCCGGCCTTCCCTCATCGAAGAGATGGCCGGCAACCCCGTGGTGGCCCCCTACTTCGACCTCAGCCTGCAGCACGCGGCTGCAGACCTGCTGCGGGCCATGCGCCGTCCCGGCGACGGGGAGCGGCACCTGGCGCTCATCGAGAGGATTCGCACCGCCGCGCCCGCGGCCGCGCTCCGCTCCAGCTTCATCGTCGGCTTCCCCGGGGAGACCGAGGACGACGTGGAGACCCTGGCCGGCTTCTTGGAGGCGGCGCGGCTCGATTGGGGGGGCTTCTTCCCCTACTCGGCGGAGGAAGGCACGCCGGCCGCTTCTCTCCCCGGGAGCGTTCCCGAGGAGGAGGCCGGGGAGCGTCTCCGCTACCTGCAGGCGATCCAGGACCGCATCACCGCCGCTGCGGGGAGCGCCCAGGTGGGGCGGGTTCTCGAGGTGTTGGTCGATCAGATCGAAGACGACATACCCGTGGGACGCTCTTACCGCGAGGCGCCGGAGATCGACGGCTTGATCACCCTCGACGGGGGAGAGCCGGGCGATTGGGTGGAGGTCCAGATCACCGCTGGCTACGGCAGCGAGCTGGCTGGAGAGGTGGTGGGCCGGTCGTGATCGTCGAGGTGGTGGCGGTCGGGACCGAGCTGCTGTTGGGCCAGATCGTGAACGCCAACGCCGCCGACATCGGCCGGCGGCTCGCCGAAGCGGGGCTCGACGCGCACTTCCAGGTGGCGGTGGGTGACAACCTGGAGCGGATGGCTGCCGCCATCCGCACCGCCCTCGACCGCGCCGACGCGGTGATCCTGACCGGAGGCATCGGACCCACCCCCGACGACCTCACCCGGGAGGCGATCTGCGCCGCCACCGGCCGTACCATGGCGTTCGACCCCGCCTACGCCGACGCCCTCCGCGCCCGCTGGGAGGCCACCGGCCGGGTGATGCCGGAGAGCAACCTGCGCCAGGCCGAGTACCCGGAGGGCGCCGAGCGTCTCCCCAATCCCAAGGGGACCGCCCCTGGAATCGCGCTGCGGCACGAGGGCAAGTGGGTGTTCGCGGTGCCCGGTGTCCCTGCCGAGATGCGGAGCATGGTGGAGACCGAGGTGTTGCCGCGGCTGCGAGCGGCGGCGGGAACGTCGCAAGTGCTGGTGAGCCGGTTGCTGCGGAGCTGGGGCCGCTCCGAGTCGCAGGTGGCGGAGCTGCTCGACGACCTGTACGCCGGCAGCAGCAACCCTTCGCTGGCCTTTCTCGCCTCCAGCGGCGAGATCAAGGTGCGGATCAGCGCCAAGGCCGCCACTGCGGAGGAGGCGGAAGCCCTCATCGCTCCCATGGAGGAGGAGGTGCGAAGCCGGATGGGCGCCACCATCTTCGGGGTCGACGGGGAGGTCATCGAGGAGGTGCTGTTGCAGCTCCTCGAGGAGCGAGGCTGGGGCCTGGCCACCGCCGAGTCGGCCACCGGGGGGATGGTGGCGGCTCGCATCACTGCGGTGCCGGGGGCCTCGAAGGTGTTCCGGGGCTCGGTGGTGGCCTACAGCAACGCCGCCAAGGAAGCCGTGCTGGGGGTGCCCGCCGCCGTACTGGAGGAGCACGGAGCAGTCAGCGAGGAGACCGCTTTGGCTATGGCTCGGGGTGCCGCGGACCGGCTCGGCGCCGAAGTGGCGGTCGCGGTGACGGGCTCGGCGGGTCCCGAGCCGCAGGAGCGTCCGGCCGGCACCATGATCGTGGCGGTGTGCACTCCCGAGGGGGAGGCGTCCCGCACGTTGCGCCTGCCGGGTGATCGGGAGCGGGTTCGTACCTACGCCACCACCGCGGCGCTCCACCTCAGCCGCCTGGCGGTGACCGGGGCGTGGTGGAAGACGTAGGCCGCCTCTTCGTGGCGGTTCCAATCAGCGACGAGGTGCGCCACGGCCTCGACGCCCATCTGCGGGCGGCGCTGGAGGAGCGGCCGCTGCCGGGGAAGCCGGTGGCCCCGGGGAGCTGGCATCTCACCCTCCGCTTCCTCGGCAAGACTGACCAGGTGGCCTACGAGCGGATGCAGCGGGAGCTGCACGAGGCCGCGCTGGAGGCCCCTTTCGTGGCCGGTTTCGGGAGCTTGGGCGCTTTCCCCCAACCGGCGCGGGCCACGGTGCTGTGGCTGGCGGTTACCCGAGGCGCGGCGGAGCTGGAGCAGCTGGCGGTGGCGGCCGAGGAAGCCGCGCAGCGCAGCGGCTTCGCCCCGGAGGAACGGCCGTTTCGCGCCCACCTCACCCTGAGCAGGATCCGGCCCCACCAGGACGTGCGGGTGCTGCTGGAGCGAGTGCCTCCCTTCCCGCTGACGATGCCGGTGGGACGGGTGGTGATCTACCGCAGCCACCTGGGGCGGGGCGGCGCCCGCTACGAGGAGATGCAGAGCTTCGACCTGTGAGCCATTACAAAGTACCAAGTACTGAGTACCAAGTACTGAGACAAGACAACTGAAGACTGCTCGTCCCAGTACCTAGTACCCAGTACCCGGTACCAATCCTTGGCATCGAACACCTGTTCGACTAGATTCCACCACGACGCCGGGGTAGAATCACACCACTGTAGTTTGTCACAGCGAATCCCTAGCGTCCGACAGGACCGAGGAAGGGAGCACCAGGTGGAACGGGACAAGGCCCTCGAGATGGCGATGTCGCAGATCGAGCGGCAGTTCGGCAAAGGCGCGGTCATGAAGCTGGGCGAGAGCAGCCACGAGAAGATCGCCACCATCTCCACGGGCGCGCTGGCCCTGGACCTGGCGCTGGGGATCGGCGGGGTTCCTCGCGGCAGAGTCGTGGAGATCTACGGACCGGAGTCGAGCGGCAAGACCACCCTGGCGCTCCACATCGTCGCCGAGGCGCAGCGCAACGGAGGGATCGCCGCCTTCGTCGACGCCGAGCACGCCCTGGACCCCGGGTACGCCCGTGCCCTGGGAGTGGACGTGGACGAGCTGCTGATCTCGCAACCGGACACCGGCGAGCAGGCGCTGGAGATCACCGANNCGTGCCGAGATCGAGGGTGAGATGGGCGACGCCCATGTCGGGCTGCAGGCACGGCTGATGTCCCAGGCGTTGCGCAAGCTCACCGGAACCATCAACCGCTCCCGGACCACCGCGCTCTTCATCAACCAGTTGCGGGAGAAGGTGGGGGTGATGTTCGGGTCGCCCGAAGTGACCCCCGGCGGACGGGCGCTGAAGTTCTACGCCACGGTCCGCATCGATATCCGGCGCATCGAGAGCATCAAGGACGGCCAGGAGAGCGTGGGGAACCGGGTGCGCGCCAAGGTGGTGAAGAACAAGCTGGCCCCGCCGTTCCGCCAGGCGGAGTTCGACATCATGTTCGGGGAAGGCATCTCCCGCGAGGGAAGCCTGCTCGACGTGGCCGTCGAGCAGGGGATCGTCCGCAAGAGCGGCGCCTGGTTCACCTTCGACGGCGATCAGCTGGGCCAGGGTCGGGAGAACGCCAAGCGTTTCTTGCGGGAGAACCCCGAGATCGTGGTGCAGCTCCAGGCGAGCATCCTGGAAGCCGTGGGGCTGGCGGAGCCGGTCGTCGGTGCGGAACCGAGCGGCGCCGAGTCGGAGGTCTCTGCCGACGAGCCATGAGACCGCCGCCCCCATCGGGGAACGTCGCGGCGGGCACCTGCGCGGGGTAGGGGACACAGCGGCCGCTCGTAGGGTACGATGGTTCGCAGCACACGCACATACCCTGAACGAATTCCCGAGACGAATGCAACGGACCGACCTCTACTCCAAGGAGAAGGTGCCGCCGAGGCGATAGTCGCAGCCTTCGCGATCAGTTGTGTGTGTGCCGAGCCCTGCGGGCTCGGCATGTTTTCCGGTAGAGGTCGGGCTGGAAGGCAGGGACGATGGATTGGTCCGTGATCGCCCTCGTTGCAGTGGGCGGCGCTGTCGTGGGCAGCTTGCTCGGATCCACAGCGGTCGGCTGGCGCCGGCGCCGTCGCGGAGCCGGTTCCGCCTCCGCTGCCGAGCAGCTGATGGCGGACGCTCGACTGGAAGCACAGCGCCTGCTGGGTCGCGCCGAGGAGGAGGCGCGCGCCAAGGCGGAGGCCTACCGCGACCGCGAGGACGCCACCCTGGAACACCGCCGCCTCGAGATGCTGGCCGCCGAGGAACGGTTGGTGCAGCGGGAGCAAACCTTGGAGCAGCGTGCCGCCAACCTGGCGCAGCGCGAACAGCTGCTCATCCACCGCGAGCAGGAAGCCACCGAGCTGCGCGGTGAGGCCGAGCGTTTGCAGGAGTCGGCGCGGGCCAAGCTGGAGCAACTGGCCGGCATCGACGTCAAGGCCGCCAAGGAGGTCCTGCTTCAGCAGGTGCAGGACGAAGCCCGCCGCGAGGCGATGATGGTGGTGCGGGACATGGAGATCAAGGCCCGCGAGGAAGCCGACCGCCGCGCCCGCCGCATCCTGGCCACCGCAGTGCAGCGTCTTGCCTCCGAAGTGGTCACCGAATCCACCGTGTCGGTGGTGGCGCTTCCTTCCGACGAGATGAAGGGGAGAATCATCGGCCGGGAGGGCCGCAACATCCGTGCCTTCGAGGCCACTACCGGGGTCAATCTCATCGTCGACGACACCCCCGAGGCGGTGTCGGTGTCGTCGTTCGATCCGGTGCGCCGCGAGGTGGCCCGCATCGCTCTTCAGCGGCTGGTGGCCGACGGCCGCATCCATCCGGCCTCCATCGAGGAGGCCTACGAGAAGGCGCAGGCCGAGGTGGAGCAGAGCGTGCGCGACGCCGGCGAGTGGGCGTTGCTCGAGGTGGGCATCTCGCGGATGCATCCCGAGCTGGTGACGCTGCTGGGAAGGCTCAAGTACCGCACCTCCTACGGCCAGAACGTGCTCAACCACCTGGTCGAGTCGGCCCACATCGGGGCGATGCTGGCCGCCGAACTCGCCATCGACCCCACCGAGGTGAAGCGCGCGGCGCTGCTGCACGACATCGGCAAGGCGGTGACCCACGAGGTGGAGGGGTCGCACGCTCTGATCGGCGCCGAGATCGCCCGCCGCTTCGGCGAGGACGCCGGCGTGGTGCACGGCATCGAGGCCCACCACAACGAGGTGGAGCCGCGGACCCTCCTCGCGGTCCTGACCCAGGCGGCCGACTCGGTTTCGGCGGCCCGGCCCGGCGCCCGGCGTGAGGCGCTGGAGTCCTACGTGCGGCGCCTCGAGAAGCTGGAGGGCCTGGCCCTCGACTTTGAGGGGGTCGACAAGGTGTTCGCCATGCAGGCGGGGCGCGAGGTGCGGGTGGTGGTCGATCCCGGCGAGGTGGACGATTTGACCGCCGCCGACCTGGCGCGTCGGATCGCCAAGCGCCTGGAGGAGGACCTGCAGTACCCGGGCCAGATCCTGGTGACGGTCATCCGCGAGTTCCGGGCCACCGACTACGCCCGCTGATGGCCCAGACCGTTCTCCTCGACACGCCGAGGCGGCGCCGTACCGAGCGCCGCCGGCCCACCCGCGAGGGGAAGCGCTACTTCATCCGCACCTTCGGCTGCCAGATGAACGACCACGACAGCGAGCGCATCGCCGGGTTGTTCGAAGCGGACGGCATGACGCCCGCCGCCGGCTACGACCTGGCCGACGTGGTGTTCATCAACACCTGCACCATCCGGGAGAACGCCGACAACAAGCTCTACGGGAACCTCGGCCAGCTGAAGCGGCTGAAGGATTCCAATCCGGGCATGCTGCTGGTGGTCGGAGGCTGCGCCGCCCAGAAGGACCGCGAGCTGGTACGCGCCAGAGCTCCCTGGGTGGACGTGGTGCTCGGCACCCACAACTTGGACCGGGTGCTCGACCTCATCGACCATGCCCAGGAGTGGGGACCGGTGACCGAGATCGCCGAGGAGCTGGAGACGATGCCCTCGGCGCTACCCGCCCGCAGGGAGCTGCCCCACTCCGCCTGGGTGGCCATTCAGGTGGGCTGCAACAACACCTGCACCTTCTGCATCGTTCCCGCGGTGCGAGGACGAGAGGTCAGCCGCCGCCCCGGCGACGTCATCCGGGAGGTGGAGCGGCTGGTCGCGGAGGGGGTGGTAGAGGTCACCCTGCTGGGACAGAACGTCAACACCTACGGACGCGACCTGGCACTGGAGGGGCGGCGACGGCCCATCTTCGCGGACTTGCTGCGGAGGGTCGGAGAGGTGGCGGGCATCAGGCGGGTGCGTTTCACCAGCCCGCATCCTGCCGACTTCCGCCGCGATGTGGCAGAGGCGATGGCGGAGGCGGAGGCCGTGTGCGAGCAGCTGCACCTGCCGCTGCAGAGCGGCAGCGACCGCATCCTGGCTGCCATGCACCGCGGCTACAACGTGGCCCGCTACGAGGAACGCCTGGCGATGGCGCGGGAGTTGATCCCCGGTCTGGCGGTCTCCAGCGACATCATCGTCGGCTTTCCCGGTGAGACGGAGGAGGACTTTGCCGCCACCTTGGAGGTGGTGCGGCGTGCCCGCTACGAGCAAGCCTTCACCTTCGTGTTCTCCCCCCGCCCCGGCACCGCCGCCGCGGCGATGCAGGACCGCTTCCTCGACCCGGCGGTGGTGCAAGAGCGGTTCGAACGGCTGGTGGATCTGCAGAACGCCATCTCGCTGGAGAGCAACCGAGCCCAGCTGGGCACCCGTTGCGAGGTGCTCATGGAAGGTCCCTCGAAGAAGGATCCGCTGATGGCCACGGGACGCACCCGCGGCGGGAAGGTGGTCCACGTCCCGGGCGACTACGCGCCGGGCACCTTCCTCGACATGGAGGTCACCGCCGCGGCGCCCCACCATCTGGTGGGGAGGGTGGCCTGAGCGACGTCATCGCCGTCCTCGGACCCACGGCCTCCGGCAAGAGCGAGCTGGCACTGCGGCTGGCCGAAGATCTGGGAGCCGACATCCTCTCGGTGGACTCCATGCAGGTGTACCGGGGCATGGACATCGGCACCGCCAAGGCGACCCCGCAGGAGCGAGCCCGAGTGGCCCACCACATGATCGACCTCGTCGAACCGGAGGAGGCGTTCAGCGTTGCCGACTTCCAACGGGAGGGCCGTGCGGTGCTGGCCTCGCTGGCCGAGCAGGAGCGCCCCGTGGTCATCGTGGGCGGCTCCGGGCTCCACTTCCGCGCCCTGGTGGACCCCATGGAGTTCCCCGGCCACGTCCCCGAGGTGCGCCAGCGGCTGGAGCAGCTTCCGGCCGCGGAGGCGGTGGCGGCCTTGGTGGCCGCCGATCCCTCCGCAGCCGGTCACGTCGACCTCGACAATCCGCGCCGGGTGGTGCGGGCGCTGGAGATCCTTCAGCTCACCGGCCACACCCCCAGCGAGCGGGCCGCCAGCCCCGAATCGCAGGCGGTGCGCAGCTACCGGCCGCTGCTGCCTTTCGTCGCTGTCGGGGTAGATCCCGGCCGGCTGCTGGGGGAGCGGGTAACCGCCCGCCTCGACCGTATGATGAAAGCAGGGTTGCTGGCGGAGGTGAAGACGTTGGCGCCACGCTTGGGTCCCACGGCAAGCCAGGCGGTCGGCTACAAGCAACTGCTGCCGGTGGTGCGAGGCGAGCTGAGCGTCGACAAAGGCCAGCAGCAGTCCCGGCGGGCCACCATGGAACTGGCCAAGCGGCAGCGGACCTATTTCCGGCGCGATCCCCGGATCCGCTGGGTAGCGTGGTCGAGCGACCCGGAAGCCCGCTACGCCGTGGTGCGGGCCGCGCTGCGGAGGTGATGCGGTGCGCTTCGTGAAGATGCAAGGCCTGGGCAACGACTTCGTGGTGCTGGAGGGTCCGCGCCGAGTCGACGCCGCCGACATCGCCCGATGGTGCGACCGGCGCCGCGGGGTGGGGGCCGATGGGGTGCTGGTGGTGACCCCGCTCGATGGCGGGCGGGTGGGCATGGAGTACTGGAACGCCGACGGCAGCCCGGCCGAGATGTGCGGCAACGGGCTGCGCTGCGCAGCCCGCTACGCCTTCGATCACGGCTGGACGGCCGGTGCCGGCTTCACGGTGGAAACCGCCGCAGGGAAGCGTTCCGCCCGCATCGACGACGGCACGGTCACCGTCCAGCTCGGACCCGTGGAGCTGGCGGCCACGGTGGAGGCCGCCGGTGTGGAGGTGCACACCGCCCGGGTGGGCAACCCCCACGCCGTGGTGGTGGTGGAGGAGGTGGCGGGTGCTCCCGTCGCCGAGCTGGGCCCCCGCCTGGAACGGGATGCCGCCTTCCCCGAGGGCACCAACGTCGAGTTCTTGCGGGTGAGGGATCCCGAGTTGCTGGAGCTGCGGGTGTGGGAGCGGGGGGTGGGGGAGACCCTCGCCTGCGGCAGCGGCGCCGCGGCCGCGGTGGCGGTGGCCCATCGGCAGGGAGTAGCAGGACGGCGGGCCACGGTGCGCCTTCCCGGCGGCGACCTGCTGGTGGAGCTGCGGGACGACGGCGCCTGGATCACCGGACCCGCCGAGTACGTCTTCCGGGGCGAGTGGCATGAACGATGATCAGAGCCAGCTCCGGGAGCGTGCGCTGCTGGTGGCGGTGACCACCGGCGACACGGCAGCGGCGGAGGCGTCATTGGAGGAGCTCGCGCTGCTGGCAGACACCGCCGGCGCCGATACGGTGCTCGCGGTGGTACAGCGGCGGGCCGCCTTCGACCCGGGGACCCTGGTGGGGCGGGGCAAGCTCGAGGAGTTGCGGGACGACGCCGCCGCCGAGGACGTCGACCTGGTGATCTTCGACAACGAGCTGACCCCCGCCCAAGAGCGGAACCTGTCGCGGGCTTTGGGCCGGCAGGTGCTCGACCGCACCGCGTTGATCCTCGACATATTCGCCCAACACGCCACCAGTCGCGAGGGCAAGGTGCAGGTGGAGCTGGCCCAGCTCCAGTACCGGCTTCCCCGCCTGCGGGGACGGGGCGTGGAGCTGTCCCGTCTCGGGGGCGGGATCGGCACCCGGGGGCCCGGCGAGACCAAGCTGGAGGTGGATCGCAGGCGCATCCTGGATCGCATCGCCGGGCTGCGGCGGGACCTAGGGGAGCTGACGCGAACCCGCCGGGTCAAGCGGGAACGGCGCACCCGTCGCCGGGTCCCGGTGGTGGCGCTGGTGGGCTACACCAACGCCGGCAAGTCGAGCCTGCTCAACGCCCTCACCGGCGCCGAGGTGCGGGTCGAGGATCGCCTGTTTGCCACCGTCGACCCCTCGACCCGGCGGATGAACCTCAGCGACGGGCGGGTGGTGCTGTTGAGCGACACCGTCGGCTTCGTGCGCCAGCTTCCTCACCAACTGGTGGAGGCGTTTCGCTCCACGCTGGAAGAAGCCGCCGAGGCGGACTTGCTGGTCCACGTCATCGACCTGGTGGACGGGGACGAGGAGTCCAAGATGCTGGCGGTGCGGGAGGTGCTGGAGGAGATCGGCGCCGCCGGTCTGCCCGAGGTGCCGGTGGGCAACAAGGCCGACCTCGTCGACGGGGCCGCGGTCGCGCGCTTCTGCGCCCGCCATCCCGACGGGGTGGTGGTGTCGGCCCTCACCGGGCACGGGTTGGGGGAGCTCACCGAGCGTATCCGTGCCGAGCTGGCCCGGATGTTCCAGCTGGCGGACTTGCTCATTCCCTACTCCGAGGGATCGGTGGCCGCCCACCTCCGCGAGGTGGGGGAGGTGCTCCAGGAGAGCTACGAGGAGGAAGGGTTGCGGCTGCGGGTCAGGCTGCCGGTGGAGGAGTACGAGCAGGTCGCCCGCTTCTTCACCGCTCCGCTGCGCTGAGTCAGCGGACGCTGCGCAGCACCGACACCACCTTGCCGAGGAGCTGCACGTCGGCTTCGAAGACCATGGGCTGGTAGGCGGGGTTGTCGGAGAGCAGCACCACCTTGCCCTGGCGGCGCTGCAGCCGCTTGATGGTGGCCTCCTCGCCGCCCACCAACACGGCCACGATCTCCCCGTCCTCGGCGTCGGGCTGCTGGCGCACCACCACGTAGTCGCCCTCCAGGATGCCGGCCTCCACCATGGAGTCGCCGCGCACCCGCAGCATGAACACCGGCCCCGATCCCACCAGCGAAGAGGGCAACGGGAAGATGTCCTCGATGTCCTCCTCGGCGAGGATCGGCGTCCCCGCGGCCACCCGGCCCAGCAGCGGCACGTCGCGCACTCCGGTGCGGGGCGAGGTGGCGCCGCCGGCGTCGACTACTTCGATGGCCCTGGGCTTGGAGGGGTCACGGCGCAGGTAGCCCAGCTTCACCAGCGCCGACAGGTGGCTGTGGACCGTGGAGGGGGAGCTCAAGCCGAGCGCGGCGCCGATCTCCCGCACCGATGGGGGATAGCCGCGCTGCTGCACGGTGCGCCGGATCAGCTCGAGGATCTCCCGCTGTCGTCCCGTCAGGTCACCCATGACGCCCTCAATCTACTCGGCGGGGGCCGCTCTGGCAAACATATGTTCGATACGCTGGGCGCGCTTGACAGCGAACAGGTGTTCGATAGAGTGGGGGCGAACATGCGTTCGATTCTTGTCACACCCTCTCCGTATCCTGGCCCCAGGGCCATCGGCCACCCCGGCGCCCGAGTCAGGAGGAGAGCAATGCAAGCGATGCGCACCACCCGCCGTGCGGTGGTCCTCCTCAGCGCCATCGCCGTGGTGTTCGCTCTCCTCCTGACCTCCGGGGTGCACGCCGAGGGAGCGGGACCCGCTGCCGGCATCCACGTGGTGCAGCCGGGGGAGTCGCTGTGGACGATCGCCGCCGCCATGGCCCCACCCGGAGAGGACCTGCGGGTCGCGGTCGCCGAGCTGCGCCGGGTCAATGGCCTGGAGGGAAGCGGGCTCACCGTGGGGCAGCGGCTGCAGATCCCGCTCCTTCCTTGAGCGCGGGATGGGGAGCGAACTCCTCCAGGACCGCCGCCGCGAACTTCCCCGGCGGGCCCGGCCGCGGCGGGGCAGGGTGGGGTACCCTCGGACCCAGATGCGATGCCCCAACTGCGGCTCCGACCGCACCAAGGTGATCGACAGCAGGCCCGCCGAGCGGGGGACCGCCATCCGGCGCCGCCGCCGCTGCGAGGACTGCGATCACCGTTTCACCACCTACGAGCGGACGGAACCGCTGCTGGTGGTCCGCAAGCGCAGCGGGGAAGTAGAGCCGTTCCAGGTGGAGAAGCTGCGCGCCGGCCTGGAGCGGGCGCTGGCCGACCGGGAGGTCCCGGCCGGCACCCTGGACCGGATGATCGAGGAGATCGAGGGCGAGGTGCGGGCGCACACTCCGCCGGTGCCCACCGACCTGATCGGCCGCGCCGTGCTGGAGCGGCTGCGATCGGTGGACGAGGTGGCCTACCTGCGTTTCGCCAGCGTCTACAAGGAGTTCACTGGGGCCCGCGACTTCGAGCGGGAGATGGCGGCGCTGGAGGGCGACGGCGGCGAATCGGCGCGCCCGCCGGCTGCGCCGGGCCCGTAGCCCTACGTTTGCGGTGGCGGACCTTCGGCACGTCGGAGTCAACACGCAACACGCATGACGGCAAAACAGGGTCAGCAGGGTTAGTCGAGCTGACCGCGCAGCGCGCCCAGCTCGTCGCCGAGCAGCGTCATCTCCGCGTCGGCCCACTGGGCGATCTCGGCGAGGGGAGCTCGGAGGGCGGTTTCCAGGTTCGCCACCGACGCGGTCAGCTCCCGCACCAGCGCCCCGGCGGTGACCGTCTTGCGGCCTCGGAGCGCAGTGACGTACTCGACCTGCCAGGCTTCCCAGCGCTCCGCCACTCGTTCTGCCTGGAGCCGATGGGCATCCAGCGAGGGATCCTTGGGGAGCTGCGAAAGCAGATCGTTGGTGGCGGCGAGCGCCATGCTGAGATCGACGGACACCGCAGTGATCTCCTCGGCGGTAGCGGTGTCGGGCAGCTCGGGAAGCTGGAAAGCTCGGGCGAAGACGAGGCGATAGGTGACCGTGTCCGCGAGGCGTCGCTCCAGGCCCAGTCCCCGCTCGGCGATGGCCAGCGAGGAGTCGCTCACCGGCGTCATCACCTCCACCAGATCACCCCGCAGGAATCCCGGCAGCGCCGGGAGCGGCTTGCTCGCCAGGTCGAAGAGCTCTCGGGCGGCATCGTCGAGCTGGGAGAGGGCGACCGTGGACTCCGACAAGGCCACCGGTTCGATCGACGGATCGGTGACCACCGCCAGCTCCTGCTGCAATCCGGGAAGCTGCTGCTCGAGATCGGCGAGCGCCAGCCGGTAGTCGCTCCGCAGCTGCGCCTCCACCCGTGTGGGCAGTTGGATGGCAGCTACCACCGTGGCGATCACCAGGGCGAGCAGCGCCGGTATCAGAAGGAGCACCGAGCGCCGGTGCCGTCGCGGCGACCCCGCTACCGGCGAGAACTCCTCCGGCTTCCAGTCCTCACCGTCTCGGCTGGCGGCCTGCTCGGCGGTGGCGGCCCACAGCCGCTCCACGAGGACGTCGGTGGTGACGGTGGCGTCTCCGTCGT
>JABAOH010033939.1_pt1 | contig 36646 bp, 29 predicted proteins | sample 7062181 | NCBI WGS metagenome assembly JABAOH01 (sample SAMN14538630, study PRJNA623070) | marine sediment metagenome | biome: marine biome [ENVO:00000428]; feature: marine pelagic biome [ENVO:01000023]; material: deep marine sediment [ENVO:00002113]; isolation source: pool of 5 deep marine... | reverse complement strand
TCCTTGGGCCTCAGGTAGTGGCCGTGGCTGCTCCATGGGAACTCTTCAGGGTTGCGAGCTTTCTCAGCTTCCACGGGGTTTAGGTGGATGTAGCGAACCACAGCTGTCAGATACCGATCCCCATCGATCAGAATGGCCTTATAACGACCCCGGAACAAAGGGCCATCTCTTTTGTAACGCCGATTGAATCGCTGGGTGTAAACCCCGTCAATGTGGCGCATGACCCGCTGAAGGTTGCCCAAGGGCGTTTGAATAGCAAGGTGATAGTGGGTTTCCATGAGGCAGTAAGAGAATACCTGGAGATCCCACCTTCTCCAAGAATCCTCAATTAGCGTCAAAAACCCTCTGAAATCAGGCTCCGACCGAAAAGCAGCCTGACCTTTTAACGCCCGATTCATCACATGATAGTAAGCACCAGGATACTCGATACGGAGAGGCCGGGACATGCATCCGTGATTAGCAGATCGAGCTTAATTTGTCAAGAAAAGACTTGACCCCTTTCTTCTTTTGCACTGGAAGAAACCCCAGGAGGAGCATCCGTAGATTGGTTTGTGGATGATACGTTTGAGGCCACTACGTCCAACGGTGAGTTCGTGTGGCCCCTGAAGCGCGGGGCCCAAGTTGCTAGAGCCAGGGTGCGGTTTAATGATTCATCACCACCAATAGAGACATCCTCAGTGAGCTTTCTCGTTAAATAGCTCTTTCCTCAATAAGGGCAATAAAGGAATCACTCACGAGTGCTAGTGAGAGGCTCGGTCATTATTATGACCTGTCATGCCCGCCTTATCCTCTCCCCCCCTTTTTTGTGACGTCGTTCCTCTATGCTAAGAAACTGCTCCACAGAGGGCCGAAAAGCAAACCACTTCCGTCTGTGCCTCATGCCCAAGGAGAGATTCCCATCACCTGTCTCGACCAGCAGGTAGTCGTGGTTATGCATGAGACAATAGACATATCAGAGCCAGTTGAACCGTTTGACTGCCTACTGCACGATCGCCTAGAAGGCCTCCCTATCCTGGCCGTCTTCAAGAATAAGGCAGGCAGGCGTTACATCTGGAGGTGATGTGATAGATTGAGCCGGGGAATTCGAGGGGAAGCGGTCTGGCCATTGCAAGAGACGGCCTACCGATGGGCTTATAATTCAAGACCTGCCCCACCTCTTTCCTTGCCTGACTTAGGATTTTTCGTTAGTTCGGTTGCCTTGATGTGTGACAAAGCTAAAGAGGGAGCTCACGCCATCCGATAATAAAGGAGAAATGTGAAAAAATGAATACGGGGAGGAGACGGAAATGGAGGAAGAGACCGTTGCCTACAACCCAAAGTTTAGCATCTTAGTCGTCGATGACGATTATCAGGTTGCAACCGTTGTCCGAAAAATCCTCGTGCATGAAGGCTACCACGTCGAAACGGCTAAGAACGGAAGAAAGGCTATGGATCTTCTCATGAGTGGTCAGCACTTTGATCTTGTCATCACCGATCTGCGGATGCCGGAAATGGATGGCATAGAATTGTTAAGGCAGACTCGGCAGTTCATGGCCTACCTACCGGTCATCGCCATGACGGGTTATGTAAGCACTGAGGATGGAATGCAATGCGTGGAGGTGGGTGTTCACAACTATCTTGTTAAGCCCTTCAGAGTGCAGAGCCTGTTGAAACTTGTGAGGGAGGGTTTGAAGACTTCCTTTATGAATCAACTTGGCGTAGAGGAAATGGCTTGATGATCACCCATTTTGAAACGCCTTGCCGAAGGCGTCAAATAAGCGTTTTAATGCTGCCTCATCTCTGTAGGGGAGCCTCTCCATAAAGGCCTCAGGGCTAAGATCGGAACTGAGCCGACTGAATTCCACCGTCTCAGCTTGGGCCTCATCATACTTCCCTAGCTCAGCATAGGTAGCGGCTAGTAAACCGTGGGCAGGCAGAAAATCGGGTTGGAGATTAACGGCTCTTTTGAGTGTCGCAACCGCCTTGTCGTAGCGCTTTGTTAAGAAATACGCATGGCCCAACACCCATAAATACTGAATCGGAATTACAGGGCTGAGCCGCATCGCCCTTTTTGTCAACCCGATGGCTTCCTCCGGCTTTCCAGCCCAGGTCAAGATATGTCCCAAATCTGCCAGGGCTTCAGCATTATTCGGCTCGAGGGCAATAGCCTTCTTCATCTCCTCAACTGCCTGGTCGTGCCGTTTTTGCCAAAGAGACACCTCGCCGAGCAATTCGTGGGCATCCGCCAGCGAGTCGTCCAGGGAGATGGCCTTCTGGGCAAGCTCGAAGGCCCGCTCCAATGACCGTGCATCTTGGCTCCACCCAAAAGACCATTCCCTCAGGTGGGTCCAACCGAGCCGTGAATGGGCCAGGGCATAATCCGGGTCCAGGTCGATGGCCTTTTCGAACATCTCTCGAGCTTGAAGAATCGAATCTTTTGAGAAGCGATAGTAGTGATCCAACCCGCGCAAAGTATGGTCATACGCCTCTAGATTGTCCGTGTCTCTTCGGGCCAAGCGATCTTCTTCTCCCTGGGTTAACTTCACTGCTAGAGTGGTCACGATCTTTTGCGTAACATCATCTTGCACCGCGAAAATGTCTTGGAGGTCACGATCGTATCGCTCCGCCCACACATGCCCTGTCGTGGTGGCGTCTATAAGCTGTGCCGAGATCCGCACCCGGCCTCCAGCCTTGCGGACACTCCCCTCAAGCACGTACCGCACGCCCAACTCCCGTCCCACCTGGTCCACCTTTATGGCTTTCCCTTTGTAAGTAAAGACCGAGTTGCGAGCAATGATGAAGAGGCCTGAGATCTTGGAAAGGTCTGTGATGAGATCCTCAGTGATCCCGTCGCTGAAGTACTCCTGCTCCGGATCTCCACTGATATTGACAAAGGGCAGCACAGCGATCGAAGGCTTTTCTGGTAATCTGAGCGCCTTATCAGTCTCTCGTAAAGAGGTGTCCGACTTCATTCTGATCCGATAGGCTCGCACCGGTTTCGAGATGTTCTTGACCGCTTGTTCTCCCAGAGACTCATAGTCCAAAGACAGCTTGTTCTCGACCTGATCATAAACGCTTCCAGCAATGCATATTCCGCCACCCGCGGCCAACCCCTCCATTCGGGCTGCGATATTCACCCCGTCCCCGTAGATCCGATCCCCTTCCACGATCACATCTCCGAGGTTGATGCCGATCCGAAACTCCATCCGGCGATCTTCAGGGAGGTCGGCATTTCTGGTTGCAAGGTCGCGCTGGATCTCAACGGCACACTGCACCGCATCCACGACACTGGCAAATTCGGCGAGCAGGTTATCACCAGGGCAATCGACAACCCGGCCATGACGCTCCCCAATACGCCCTGCCATGACCTCTCGATACGTGGACAGGGTTTCCACCGTCGCAACTTCATCATCGCCCATAAGGCGGCTGTAGCCCTCGACGTCGGCATTGAGGATTGTCGTGAGCTTCCGGGTGACCCCCTTCGTCGTCATGAAACCTCCCCGATCGCTCTCCCGCGAATCCGAAAAAACCCGCTCCCTCGTCTCGATAAGACGAGCTCCGTGTCTGCTCAGCTTCCACCATGGCCGATTTCTCGGTTCAGCTCGACAGGCGCTCCGTATCTAAGTTAGCACATTGATGATTCAAGTCAATCTGCTTTTCCATCTCCTTTCGTGGCGGTGGGGTCAGGACTTGAATTAACAGCTCAGGATGGCTGCGTTTCTATGATTTTGCGAATAGTTGTATAGTGAAGCCCCAACTGCCTGAAAAGGGGAACGTTGGTTCCGAAGCAACCTGTTGTCCGCCGCGGCCAAACTAAGGCCTTGAGAGGAGACGGCATGTGACTCTACACATCGTCTAGAATCTGTATTTTCCCTCCAGAACTATGGGAGACAGTAAATGCTACGATCCTCACTACGAATCCACCTTGTCCCTCATCCGAAAACCTGCTAGGATAGCATCGTTTTTTTACTGATGTGTCAGTTACCACGGGAACGGCGAGTGATCAGTCCAGGGGTATTTCATGCTTGCTAAAGTTTTGAGCAGTGCTGTTTTTGGCATCGATGCCTATGTAGTCGACGTGGAGGTGGATATCGTCCACGGACTTCCGACTTTCTCAACGGTCGGTCTTCCGGATGGGGCGGTTCGGGAGAGCAAGGACCGGGTCAAGGCGGCCATCAAGAACTCTGGCTACGAGTTTCCTCCGGACCGGATCACGGTCAACCTTGCCCCGGCAGACATCAAAAAAGAGGGGGCGGCTTTTGATCTCCCCATTGCCCTGGGAATCCTGGCTGCCACAGAGACAGTGAAACAGTCGAGACTCCAGTCTTTTCTGGTTCTCGGGGAGTTGTCTCTCTATGGGGAGGTGAAGCCCGTCCGAGGGACTCTTCCTGTCTCGATTGCGGCACGGGACAGAGGCCTTGATGGTGTCATCGTTCCAGGAGAGAACGCTAAGGAGGCCGCTGTTGTCGACGGAATCGAGGTTTTTCCGGTGCAGCGGCTCTCCGATGTCGTTGGGTTTCTTAACGGCGAGACGGTTATACATCGAGCCGAAGTCGATCTGGACAGGATTTTCCAGTCAGAATTGGACTACGGGGTCGATTTTAGCGATGTCAAGGGGCAGCAGCATGTGAAACGGTGTCTCGAGGTGTCTGCGGCTGGGGGACACAACGTGATTATGATCGGCCCCCCGGGTTCCGGAAAGACGATGCTGGCCCGAAGGCTTCCGACGATTCTCCCGGACATGAACTTTGAAGAGAGTCTGGAGACGACAAAAATCCATAGCGTTGCCGGCCTTCTTCCAACGGAGAGCGCCCTAGTGGTGACCCGTGCCTTTCGATCCCCTCATCATACGGTGTCTGATGCGGGCTTGATTGGTGGTGGGACCTTTCCCAAACCGGGGGAAGTGAGTCTTGCTCACAATGGCGTCCTCTTTCTCGACGAGCTTCCCGAATTTCGGAAAAACAACCTTGAGATGTTGCGACAACCCATGGAGGATGGGAGGGTCATGATCACCCGAGCAGCAACTTCACTGACTTATCCGGCGAGTTTTATGCTTGTGGCGGCCATGAACCCATGCCCATGCGGTTACTTTTCAGATCCGAAGAAGGAATGCACCTGCACAATCCCTCAGATCCAACGATATCGCGGTCGGGTTTCCGGACCCTTGCTCGATCGCATCGATATTCAGATTGAGGTGCCGTCAGTCAGATACAGGGACCTGGCCGATCAAAAGCCAGGAGAGCCATCCCATGTGATCAAAAAAAGGGTCAACTGTGCCCGCGGAATTCAGGTAGACCGTTTCAAAGGACACAAGATCTACTGCAATGGCCAGATGACCAACCGCCACATCAAGAAATTCTGTGCTATCGATGGCCAGAGCCAATGTCTCTTAGAGAACGCCATCGACAAACTCGGCCTCAGCGCCCGGGCCTACACACGGATCCTCAAAGTTGGCCGGACGATTGCCGACCTCCAGGGAGCAGAAAGGATCTCCTCGGCTCACATTTCTGAGGCCATCCAGTACCGCAGCCTGGACCGGAATATTCTCCACTAGAATTGCGTGACCGTCGAATGCCCTTTAGCAATAAGGGGATCACCTTCTTGAAACTCCATAGATTTGACGCCTAAGACGGCTCAAGAGAGAACCTCAGCCGCGGCGGCTACTCGATCTTATGCCTGATAATGGCTCCTTTATCAGCGGATTCGGCGAGGCGGGCATAGAGTGCCAGGTATCCTCTTTTGAACTTCGGTTCTGGTCTTTGCCATCGGGTCAGGCGATTCTTGATTTTCTCGTCCGAGACATGAAGGTGCAGACTCCGGCTCGGGATATCGATGGTAATTAGATCGCCATCCTCTACGATCGCGATAGGCCCTCCCTCAGCTGCCTCGGGTGAAATGTGACCGACGAAACAGCCGTTGTTTGTTCCAGAAAAACGGCCGTCGGTCACAACTGCCGTCTTGAGCGCCAGCCCGCTGCCGTAGAGCAGTTTCATGGCCATGAACATTTCCCGCATACCTGGGCCACCTTTGGGTCCCTCGTACCGAATGACGATCACTTCCCCTTCCTGTACCTTCCCTTCCAAGATGGCCTGATTGGCATCTTCCTCTGAGTTGAAGCATCGCGCCTTGCCCGTAAACTTGTGCATCTCAGTTTTGATGGCGGCGGGTTTACTGATGCAGGTGTTGGGGGCCAAATTGCCACGGAGAACGGCAAGGCCGCCTCCTTTACTCCAGGGGTTGGACATGGTCTTAATGATCTTCGTGTTGCGGATCTCTTCGCTGGCCACATTCTCTGCGACCGTCTTCCCGGTGACGGTCAGGGCGTCATCGTGCAAGATCGGTAGAATCGTTTTCATTACCGCAGGAATGCCACCCGCCTGATGGAAGTCGGGAACATTGGGAGCTGCGGCCGGGTTCATCTTGGCGATATGTGGTGTGTTGCGGCAGAGTTTCTCAAAGCGGTCCATGGTGATCTCTTGGTCCGCCTCATAGCCGATTGCCGGTATGTGGAGAGCAACGTTGGTCGATCCTCCGATCGCCGTGCTAACGCGAATGGCATTCTCGATACCCTTGTGGTTGATGATTCTGCGCGCTGTCATGTCGCTACGCAGGAGTTCCACAATCTGGCGGCCAGACTCTTGAGCCGTGCGGAGCCGGTCAGCATGGGTAGCCGGGATAGTGGCCCCTCCTGGGAGACACATTCCCATGGCCTCTGCCACACAGCACATTGTGTTGGCCGTTCCGAGGAAAGAACAGGACCCACAGGTCGGAGCGGCACAGTCCTCCAGCTCATAATAGGTCGCCTCGTCGATCTTACCCGCCCTAAGCATGGCATACGCCTCAGTGAGGGAGGTGCCATCGGCAGCGCGTTTATCGAACTCACAGCCACCCTCCATGGGACCTCCAACAACGAGTATGGCGGGGAGATCAAGGCGAGCCGCGGCCATCAACATTCCCGGGACGATCTTATCACAGGAGCCGAGGAGCACGACGGCGTCAAACCGATGTGCTTCGATCATCATCTCGATGTCGTTGGCGATCAGGTCGCGGGTTGGCAGGATAAAGTGCATCCCCTTGTGTCCCTCGGCAATGCCGTCGCAGGCAGCAATCACGCCAAATTCGACAGGTGTGCCCCCTGCCTGGCGGATCCCCTGATTCACATAATCAGAGACCAGATTCAGGTTGTAATGGCCCGGGACAACCCGGTTCCAAGAGTTGGCAATGCCGATCATTGGTCGGTCGAGATCGTAATCACTGTATCCCATAGACTTGTAGTAGGCACGGTGCATAGACCACTCAGGGCGCTTCAGGATGTCTTTGCTACGCCATTTCATCCCAATCCTCCGTTAGAAAGGTTTTTTTGCTCTTAGATGGCAGCAATTGATCACGTGATGTGACGAGGGCAGAAGATCTCCCTCACTCGTCGAATCCCAATGACACCTCTGTTCTATGGTAAATGGATCCTCTCGCCCTCCCATTTCGGCTCGCACAGTTTCCGAAACACCCATGAGATTCAATGAGTTGCTGATGAGAATTGTCCAGGGGTCTTCACAGGGTTATTCGAGCCGTTTTCCCGGTTAGATAATAGAACAACTTGGTGAAAGTCGCAATCACGTACAGTGTTCGTGAACCATGTGCCTGTTGTTTTAAGGGCCGGGCGTTTTAGATCAGAGGCGAACGTCAGGATTCTTGCAGTTATCCCACGTCTTTATGATAGAGTTTTAACTGATGGGTGGATTCGGGGTAGGAGAGGGGAGCAAAGAAAAGGGTTCCATGATGAAAACCGATCATCATTTTCCTTCGGAGCGGTGCCTCAGGTGCCTGGGGTCGTCCGAGGAGCTTCGGTTCATCGAGGCCCTTGCCTGTCACTCTTTTGATCAAAGGAGTATCGGGACCATCCTTCAACGGATGAATCCGGATAATCCAATTCTCAAAGAGGCGAAGAAAAGGGACCGTAAACGGAGACGTCGGCGGCGGGGGCATCTCAGTGCTCTCAAGAAGGAACTGGCAACCTATGACGAGGAGCTCTCTTACGCGGCCATGGACCGGGTCCTTGGGGGGGAAAAAGCTGATGCGATTGCCGCAGATATCCTGGACGACCCGAAGAGGAGTTCCCTCATCACGGAAATTCGAGAACTCCAGTGGGAGGGTGAAGAGAACCTCGGCAGGGACGTGGCGGAGGTACTCCTTCATCATCAGAGACAGGGCCTGATCGAAACTGAGTCAACAGGCCGGATCGCCATCACCGCACGGGGAGCTCGGATTTTGGCACGAAGATCGTTGAGGAGAATTCTTCAGGCCTTGAAGAGCAGACCGAGAGAGGCTGTCGAAGGGGAAAAGAGAGGTGGAGAGGTGCGCCTCTCCACCTCATCGAGACCCTATGAGTTGGGAGATGAATACGAGGCGGTGGATATCGAAAGGACCGTCCTAACCAGTTTGGAACGGCGGGGCAGCCCCACGGTTCGGGCGGAGGATTTTTTCGTACACGAAGGACTTCGCGAGTCGAGGGTGACCGTGGGTCTCCTCGTTGACGAGAGCGGCTCGATGGTCATGAATGAGAAGATCGGAGCTGCCATCGAAACATCACTGGCTCTGGCGGAACTCATCGGCAGGGAACGGAACAGCCGCCTGAAGGTTTTTCTGTTTTCGGACCGGGTCAGAGAGATTGCACCGTGGGAGATCGTCAACCAGTTTGTACCCGGTCGTACGACCGACACAAGGGCCGCTCTCATCGCCTTCAGGAAGGCCGTGGCTACCGAATCGTCCATCAAGCAGGCCTATCTGATTACGGATACATCCCCCAACACAGAGGACGGGAGATTTCTCGGATTTGAGAGGGCAGCGAGGGGTGTGATGGAGGAAACCCTTCGGTACAGGCACGATCAGATCACCCTTAACATCCTCATGCTCGACTCCAATCCGCGTCTCAAGGGCTTCGCCCGCGCTTTGGCAAGAAACAATTTGGGACGGGTCTATTTCCCGAATCCGGAGAGACTCGGGGAAGTGGTGGTCGAAGACTATCTGAGGGTTGGCGGGGGAAGATAGGATTTTATTATCTCTTCGGGACTTTCGTGGGGGGAGGCTTAAACCAGAAGTCAGGAGTCAGAAATCAGGGGTCAGGAGACAGAAGTCAGAATAGATTCCGAAATAGAGGGGAACCGTCAACTCGATTGCAGATTAGGTCTCTGTCAAAAATTGGTGGACTTTCGATTCGACAGCCCGCCGGATGGTCTCCAGATTATCCCGGTCTTTTGCCTCGAATCTCAAGACCAACACCGGACCCGTGTTCGAAGCCCGGACGAGCCCCCAACCGTCCTCGAAGAGAATCCGGGCGCCGTCGGTGTCAATGACTTCGTGGCTCTTGGAAAAATGGTCTCTCACCCTGTCCACAACCTGAAATTTCTTCTCATCAGGGCAAGATACTCTAATTTCGGGGGTCGATTCAGTTTTCGGTATGCCCACGAGCAGTTCCCGAGCTCCCTTCTTATGTTTTGAGAGTATTTCCAAAAGTCGGCACGAGGCGTATATGGCATCATCATATCCAAAGTATCGGTCAGCGAAAAAGAGATGGCCGCTCATCTCGCCCGCCAGGAGGGCACCGGTCTCCTTCATCTTCTTCTTGATCAATGAGTGTCCCGTCTTCCACATGATTGGTTTTCCACCGTGCTGTTCAATGTCGTCATAGAGCGTTTGAGAGGCCTTTACCTCTGAGATAATCGTGGCACCGGGATGACTTTTCAGAAGTTCTCTGGCAAACAAAATCAACAGCCGGTCTCCCCAGATGATTTCTCCCTGTCCATCGATCACACCGAGTCGATCGCCATCTCCATCAAAGGCCAAACCAATCTCAGCCTTCTCACGAGTGACGAGGTCGATGAGATCTTTCAGGAATTCTGGAACAGTTGGATCTGGATGGTGGTTGGGGAACCGTCCATCCATTTCACAGTAAAGATCGAGAACCTCACATCCAAGATTCTTCAAGAGTTTCGAGATGACAGGACCTGCCGTTCCATTACCTCCGTCAACAGCAACCTTGATATGGCGGTCCAAGGAAATGTCACTTTCGACGTGTTCTAAATAGGGTTTCAAGATCTCGTAATGAGACAGGGTTCCCTGCCCCTTAGAGAAAACGCCCTTTTCCAGCCGGCGCCGGAAGTTTTGAAGTTCCTCGCCGTAAATGGTCTGATTCCCAACAGAGACCTTGAACCCATTGAATTCTGATGGGTTATGGCTGGCAGTGATCATCATTCCCCCTTCCTTTTTGAGATAAAAGAGGGAGAAATAGTATACCGGCGTGGGACAAACGCCGATGTCGGTGACGTTGCATCCAGTTGAGAGGATGCCCTCTTCGAGAGCGTCTCGAAATGATTCAGAGCTGAGACGGCAATCTCTGCCAACGACAAGATCTCTTAACCCCTTCTCCTTCATGTACGTCCCGTATGTTTGGCCCATGAGGCGAACAATGTCTGTGGTCAGGTCCTTCTCAACAACTCCCCGAATATCGTATTCTCTGAAAATCTGTGGATTTACTGTGATCATCCCTCGCTCCGTGTAAATTCTGTTTGGGACAGGGTATTCATTTGAGGATCGCCTTGTCAAGGGCTGTCCCACTGGGGAATCCCTCCGTGTTTTGTTCAGGTCTTGCGGATACGCCAGATTTTATACTAGACGTGCGCCCCATCTTGTGCTTGTTTCCCCTGGTCATGTAGTATGGAGACAGGCTCGACCATTTCGAGAAAACATGGCGAGCAAAAAGAGAGAGCTAGCCATCGCGAGGACTTGATGGAACAATCTGAGAACCGCTCCGGTATGTCGTCAGGAGAGATGAGATTCTTTCGTTGCACGGGGTGTCGCCGTGTCTGCAGAGGCGACCAGGGACAGGACTTCTGTCCCACTTGCGGGGGTGGGACTGAGACCGAAGGATGGCCCGATCCGCCCGGGCAGAGGCTCTTTGAGGCCGTGGCGGTTTTCTCTGAAAGGGGAGACAGGGATCTGACGGTCATCCTGGCATGCGATCTTCTTGAGGGGCTCCTTGAGATGTTTTTCAGGGATCTGTTCAGGAAGCAGGGAAAACCCCGCTCTTGGATCCAGCTGACTTTCAAAAAGAACAAGTCTCTGGATCTTCGCCTCAAGTATCTCTTCAAAGAGACAATGAACCTTAGCTTCCCATCGGTTATCGAGGGAACAGCGTTCGAGGGGTTTGATAAACGGTGGGCAGCGATTCGATCCGTGAGAGGTCAGATATTCCATACGATTCCTCCGGCTGCCAGCGAAAAGGGGACCCAGGAGGCTTACGACCTGTCGAGGGAGGCGCTGGCTCTGTTCGCATGGATGAATAACAGATACTGTGTGTAATTGAAACGATATATGGGGGGATCGTGGTCAGAGATCAGCGTTCCGCTCTCATATGGGTGAAAACGACGAGCCTTTCAGTCGATAAGAATCACACGGAGAACTCCGATCTGAAACCCCTCGCCATCTGGTGACTCGAGACCAGCTCAACGTTGATTCTCGTGGTGGCGCCAGGCGCTGATCGCCGGCTGGTATAAGCCGGCCTTTACCGCTTCTTTTCTGGATCCACTGTTACCCACGTATCCTTGTCGGTATAGAATCCCTCATCCCCTTTCATCTCTGCCGAACTGGTTTTCTCGACCCGGATCAGAGAAGATCGGAAGTAGTCCACATCCGGAGGCCCCGCGGCGACAGGCAGCTTCTCGGTGATAGGGAACTCATCGTAATCCTGGATGGGATCTCCAGTCTCGGGATAGAGGCTGAAGTTGCGAAGTAGATCTGTGATGACCATCCCCTTCTCCATGAGGAACTTCTGGATGGCAAGCCACTTGGAGAGGGACGACTCGAGCGTGGTGAGCCCGAAGTACCCGCTTCCCGTGGCGCTCAAGGCGTCCACGGCTTTTCCGAGGAAGGCACGCATCCCCCTTAGGCCTTCCGGGGGTTCGGTCACAAAGGTGTCAAAGGCTCCCTGGAGTTCGCGAGGAAGGGGTGCGGTCACATCGTATTTTCTCGCAGTAATACGGAAGCCGGCCCCTTTGATCTTTTGTTTAAGATAGCGGATGAGGCGACCGTCGACGTCAAGAACGGTGACAGTGCATTGTAAGTCGAGAAGGCTGAGAAAGAGGCTAAAAAGGTCGTCATCCCCGAGGAGGAGGACTGACCGACCCTCCAGGTCGCCCCGATGATACATGAAAACCGATTTCAGAGCCAGATCCGTCGGGGCGATGACCCCTTGATTGTATTCAGCGACCGGCGGTGGTCGATCGGTCGTCAGGTCGAGGAATCGATTCAGGGCCTCCTTGAACCGGGTCTCGGGAATGACCCCTTTCCCATGGCAGTCGGTGCAGAGGTTATCACCTCCTGGTAGAATCCTAGAAGGTTGTGAAGGAGCGAATCTCCGGCTCTCGGGGTCGAAGTTGATCTGATTCTCCCTGAGCATGAGGCCGACAGTCTGTGTCAACTCTGACAAGGTAGAATCCTGGAAAGAGGCAATCTCCCAGAAGGACATGGGTCTTATGTTGAGAGCTCGCAAGATTTGATATACTGTTCTCTCCATTCTATGCATCCACTTATTCAAATCTACCGGGACGGCCTATTCTATTTTTTTGTGAGTATAATTGCGACTCATTCTCTTGAAGACTTCTCCTGTGGTGATGCCCTCTTTGTATATGGGGAACTCATAGGGAAAGTCTCTGAGCTCTTTGAGGGTTTGGCAGAGGCCGATGGTTCCGTATTCTCGTACCCTGGTCACGCGGTCCAGGTCCAAGACCTCTGTTAGAATCGTTTCACCCTCCCCGGCCGTTTGAAGTATCCGTCCATCTGGATCGATGAAGACTGATTGCCCGGTCCCGCCGTCTCGAACTCCGTTAACACTTAAAAAATAAAGCTGATTGACAATTGCATTGGCTTGGCTGAGGACCAACTCAAGTACTCTGTCCGAGGTGGTCGTCATGGTGGGATGGAGAATCACCTCTGCTCCCATCCATGCCAACGTCCTGATCACCTCGGGAAACCATTGATCGTAACAGATTGCCAGCCCGAACCGCCCGCAATCGGGGATATCGAACACGGAGAACTCACGTCCCCTTGCGTTGTTTTCAAGAGGCCGCCATGGGAAGAGTTTTCTGTATTTGGCTTTTATTTTACCAGACGGTGAGATGACAATTGCCGTGTTGTAGATCTCATCACCATCCTTTTCGTAAAGAGAGCCCGGGACAAGCCATTTGCCGTGCTTGGCTGCTAGATTGCAGAAGCCGTCGGTCACAGGTCCAGGTATCGACTCGGCTGAGGAGGGGTTGCCCCCAAAAGTACAGAGTTCGCTGAAAAGGATAATATCGACCCATGGGAAACATAGACAGGCCCTCTTGACAAGGCCGGCCATTTTTTTTTGGTGATCCTCGCCGTCCCGAACCTCCATCTGAATCCCCGCAATACCTAGCGTTCTTGCCATATCACCCTCCATCAAGAGTGCCGATCAGGCCGGCACCTGCGTCCTCTGCGCCTGTTCCGCGCCGTTCTTTTCAGATTAGGCCAAATCTGTCTCCGAATTCTACCGGGAAGTGCCTGAATAAACAACCACGAAGTGGCGGACCCTCCCTGGCCCATTTCATTGACACTTTCATGGGGCCTACCGTACAATCGGTCTCGAGGAATTCGTCCGTTGAAGGCATTTCAGTGACTCGAAAAGGATGGATTGCATCGGCTGAATGGGGGGTCGAAAAGGTGGAAAAATATCCATGGGTTTTGCGAAAGTAGCGTTTTCCATAAAACTCCAGTGCCTGATCTATAGTCACGGTTGATGGCCGAACAGAAGTGGAGTGGGTGATAACCGATATGTCTTTGATAGCGATCGTTCTGATCGTGATGTCGGCTTTCGTACACGCAGGGTGGAACCTCATTGGCAAACGACAAAACCCTACGGCTGGCTTCTTTCTGATAGCCAATGCAGTGGGGATGGCTTGCATTTTGCCATTCCTTTTCTACAATTGGGAAGACCTTGCCTTGATTCCCCAATCCGTCTGGATACGCGCACTGGTATCAGGTTTTTTCTATTTTGTCTTTTGTGCCGCACTGGCTGGCGCATACCGTGCGGGCGACATGTCCGTCGCCTATCCATTCGCGCTGTCCTCCCCCGTGATTTTCATTACCGCTTTTAGCCTCTTGCTGGGAAGGGGACAGGACATGAGCGGGTGGGGCCTTATCGGGATCGCAACGGTAGCCTTCGGATGTTTCATCCTTCCCATGAAACAGTTCAGAGACATCCGGTTAGAGACGTACCTGAATGCCTGTTGTTTGTTTGCACTCCTTTCAGGCGTTGGAATTGCGGGCCTGACCATCGCGGACTACGAAGCGCTCCATATTATTCGTGATCTTCCGGGCACTCCCTTTGGGCCTATAGATGGACCGTTGACATACATCACATTCGTTGCCATCTTCGGATCTCTCTTGTTACTTCTCTTTGTCCTTTTGAACCGATGGGAGCGCACGAGTTTTGTTGACGTCTTTCGTACTTCGAAAGGGTCAGCCGCCTTCATGGGGATCGGTATATATCTCAGTTACGGCTTTGTCCTCGTTTCGATGCTGTATGTAACCAATATCAGTTACCTTGCTGCCTTCCGGCAACTCAGCATTCCCCTGGCTGCGAGTTTCGGTATTGTTCTCCTGAAGGAACCGCGGTATCTTCCGAAACTGCTCGGTGTCTTGGCTGTTTACGGCGGTCTTGTCTTGGTCGGGATGGGATAGGGACCGTCAACACCGTCACTTGACACCTCAGGAGGCCTATCCTATAGTGCCTTCACCACAGCGAGAATTCTTCACGTGTTCCGGGCATAAGGGGAACTATAAAAAAAGCACAAGATTCGAGGAGATGGATATGGTGAAGCGAATGCGAAAGGCGGGAATTCAAATGGTTTCAGGGTTCGGGTTGACGGCGTTTTCCGAGGATGAGTTAGATGCCATTCACTACGCCACGTTACAGGTAATGGAGCGCACGGGATTAAGGGTTGAAACCGATGAGGCAGTGGAAATCTTTCATGGCGCTGGCGCCTCCATTGAAAGGCGTGAAGGGTACAGTGTCGTTAGAATTCCACCGTACGTTGTGGAGGATTGCATCGCCTGGGCGCCTAGCACGGTCGTGTTCCATGGCAGGGATCCAGAAGATGACTTCCTTGCCGAACCCAAGCGAATGAGTCTGACAAATGGTGGGGCCTGTCTCAATGTTATCGACCCCTTTACCACGGAATATAGAAAAGCCCGTAAGAAAGATTGCGGAGACATAGCACGCGCCTGTGATTATTTGGATGAGGTTGGCGTGCTTGAAAGGCCCTGCATTTGCTCCGACGTTCCTGCTGAGGTGCACCAAGTACACACCCTCGAAATCATTCTTCAGAATACGTCAAAACACACGTTTATAGGCGCTCATACGGCAAGAAACCTTCGCAAAATGGTTGACGTGGCAGCAGCTTGTGCTGGCGGAATGGACGAATTCGAAAAGCGGCCGATTTTTACCCCATCGGTTTGCCCAACAAGCCCACTGGCACTCCTCCCGGATTGTTGTGAGGTTGTGATAGAAGCGGCGAGGCGGGGACTGAAGATCTGGATTGTTCCGATGGCTCTTGCTGGCGCCACCTCAACGGCCACCCTGGCCGGAACATTAGTGACCACGAATGCCGAAGTACTCGGCGCGCTTGTGCTTGCCCAACTAACGGCCAAGGGTACGGCGTGTACCTATGGAAATACGAGCACCATCATGGACATGAGGACTGGAATCAGTTCGGTGGGAGCCCCCGAGCTATCGCTGATCGCTTCTAGCGCAGCAAAACTGGCTCAATACTACAGGCTGCCCTGCCTGGTGGGGGGGGGTATGTCGGATAGCAAGGTTCCTGATGCTCAGGCGGCCTACGAAACGGCGCTGAGTGCGCTCACCGCTGCATTGGCAGGAGCGAATATCATATTCGGGGCAGGTGGACTCGACCAGTTTCTCACTTTCGATTACGCAAAGCTCTTCATGGACGCCGAGTTGATAGGGATGGTTACAAAAATTGTGGGTGGTGTGGAGGTTACGGATGCATCAATGGCACTGGACGTCATCCACCAGGCAGGCCCCAGTGGAGAGTTCATAACTCAGGATCACACCTACCACCACATGAAAGAACTCTCTCAGAACACCTTGTTTGACCGGAGTCTGCGTGATGTCTGGATAGCGGCTGGTGGAAAGGATCTGACTGAGCGTGCCTATGAAAAAGCTCGGCACGTCCTTCAGAACTACAAGCCAAAACCACTATCTGAGGGGGCCGTGGGCGATATGCAGAAGATCGTGGCGGGTTACGAAAAAGAGCTTGGCATTGGAGAGGGATAGCGTGCTTGGTTGACGGGATGATCATGGATGAGAGCGTGACCGCCGGCAGAAAGGCTAAGTCATTTTGATCGGATAATGACCATATTTTTCGACGGCATCACTGAGGGCCATGACATTGTCTGGCTGACAGTACGACGTGATGCTGTTTGAACTGGCAAGGATATATCCACCACCAGGTCCGATTTCCCCTATTCTCTGTTTGACTTCACGATCAGTTTCCTGAGGGGACCCCCGAGACAGGGTGCGACCGATGTCGATGTTTCCGATTAAGCACAATCTATGGCCGTATCTCCTTTTCAGGTCAGCAATGTCCATACAGGGAGGCTCGATATTCGCAATTCCTTTCATCCCGAGGGACAAGAGATCATCCAATAGCAGCGTTATGTCACCGTCCGTATGGTAGATCCAAGGCAATTTGATATTCTTCACGACTCGTTTCATATGGGGCAGAAAGAGCCCTCTAAAGACATCTGGCGAGAAGAATGGGCCAGTCTTAAATGCCAGATCATCATTGACCTGAACTAAATCGAAATCCATTTCACTGACATTCCTCGCCGTCCGAGCGCACCAATTTGAAAATCTCTCGTATATGGCTTGGACCAGTTCCACGTTATCGAGAAGGGCTGAACAGAAGTCTATTATTCCCATGCTCAGATAGGTATTGCTTATGCCGGTCCGGATTGTCGCGATCATGGCAAAATCAGCTCTGTATCTTTTGACAAATTGCTCAGCCCTTCTATAGATCTGTTCATCATCAGGATCTGGGAGCTGGTTCAGCATGTTTAGGTCGTCTTCACTCTTTATCAACCCATCGACGATAACATCCATATCCTCCCCGGATTTTGTTACCGAAAAAAACGGAGGCACTAGCTCGAAAGCTAGATTATCCAGGGCCGTTGCGCCAGCAATTTCCGGTGGAACGGAAATCTCCGGGTTATTCCTTCTGAGTTCCCAATCGATGGTGGGTCCACCAATCTGCGCGAGGATTTTTTCAGCCACACGGTAGTCGAACCATTCCTCCATCCACGGGACCCGGTCAGGCTCCTCTAAATCCAAAGCCTTTAGGACTCTTTCTCGAGAAGTCATGTCTCCCATAAAGCCGTCCCACCAGTCGGTGATGGGTCACAGTAAGATGAGAAACTTCAGGTCATTGACGTTCGTGCCGGTCTGTCCTGTTACAATAACTTCGTCCAGAGAAGTCCAAGCAGAGAGTGTCGTGTGATCTTCCAAGGATTTCTGGAGATCCACCCCTTTGGATCGGGCGGCGGAGGCTGTGAACGCATCGCCAATGGCTCCTGCGACACTGGTGGGGCCGTCTGTTCCATCCGTATCCAACCCGACAACGACGAAATCGTCTTGCCCATCCATATTCAAGACGGTGCTCGCCACAAACTCCTGGTTGGGACCGCCCTTTCCGAAATTCTTCTTTAGAGTGACAATGGTTTCTCCCCCACCAATGAGTGCGCAGGGAGCTCTCAGGGGCTTCTGACTCCGGCGAATCTCTTTGGCAATAGCCGCAAAGGTCCGTCCCAATTCCCGACTCTCTCCATCAAATCCTGTAGAGAGAATGGAGGGTTTCAGCCCCATAGATCTGGCTACCTGCGCAACCGCCTCACACGCCGAGTCGTTGTTCGCTAAGACAAAGGTGTGATAGGGCATGGTTCCAAAATCCTTTGGCGTTTCTCGTTCTGGGGTCGCTTTCTCCAGATAGGTTCGAACCGATAGAGGGATTTTCCGCAACAGATCGTATTTCTGAAGCGTCCTCAGGGCGTCATCAAAGGTCGATGTGTCGGGCACCGTCGGGTCTGTTATGTAGTCGAGGGGATCGCCGATTACATCTGATACGGTCAGATTGATGAGTTGGGCAGGAAAAATGGCGAGGGCGAGCCAACCTCCCTTAATCTTTGAAAGATGCTTTCTGACGGCATTGATTTCAAAAATGGAGGCCCCACTTGAAAGAAGAAGTCGGTTCACCTTTTTTTTATCCGCCAAAGTCACTGGATCCACAGGCATGGGCAAAAGGGCCGAACTCCCCCCGGTGATGCACGAAAAGACAATGTCGCCGCGGCTGGCGTTCTTTGCTAGATTGAGTATCTGCCGCGATCCCCGAAGTCCGTTGCCATCAGGGATAGGGTGAGAGGCCTCGACGACTCTGATCCGGGTGAGCCTCTCGGGCTGTCCCTTCTTCAGGATAACCACCCCCTTGATGATTCTATCTCCAAGTATGTCCTCTAACGCTCTGGCTATGGGGTAGGTGGCCTTCCCAGCTCCGATAACGTAGATGTTTCGCTGTCTGGATAGATCATATTTCTGAGGACCAACACGGAGTTCATGTTCATCGAGGTGGACGAGCCTTGTTGTGGCGTGATAAGGATTGGAAGCATCCAGGGCGGCGTCGATCATCTGGAGGGCCATTGTCCGTAAATTCCTATGGCCGTGGGATAACAACTGATCGCGATTCTGGATGTAATTCTTCACAGACGGATTTTCCCCGCTCAATAGGAGCGCTAGGGTGGCCCGATCGAATCCCTGCCCCCATAGACCGCAGCGGTTCCCAGTTCTTCTTCGATTTGGAGCAGCCGATTGTATTTTGACGTCCTTTCCCCTCTCACCGGTGCTCCGGTCTTGATCTGTCCGCTGTTAAGGGCAACAGCCAGATCCGATATGAACGGGTCCTCTGTCTCGCCGGATCGTTCCGAGACCTGGACTCGGTAGTTGTTGCGGAAAGCAAATTCTGCGGCGTCCATTGCCTCCGAGAGGGTTCCGACTTGATTAACCTTAAGAAGGAGCGCATTGGCGGCCCCTTTTTCAATGCCCTTCCTCAGGCGGTGCACGTTGGTCACAAACAGATCGTCGCCGATGATTTGGATGCCCAACTCCTTGGTGATCTGAGCGTACCCCTCGAAGTCGTCTTCATACAAGGGGTCTTCCAGGGAGACGATGGGAAATTTTTTCTTGAGATCCTTATACAAGTCAATAAGGGCCTCACGGTCATAGGTTTTTCCATCTATCTCATAGAGCTTCTTCTTCTTGTCATACCAGTGGGTGCTGGCGCAATCCAAGGCGTAGACGACGTCCTCGGTATAGCCTGCTTTTTCAACGGCCTTTGACAGAAACTCCAAGGGTTCGTAAGCACCTCGCATTGGCGTTGCGTACCCGCCCTCATCCCCGGTGTTTACGGCCAGGATTCCGTATTTTTCGATGACGAGATCCCTCAAAACCAGATTGACTTCCGTGGTGATCTGAAGGGCTGCGCTAAAGGAGTTGGCTCCGACCGGAACCATGATAAATTCCTGAATTTCGAGGTAGTTTGACGTCAATTTTCCACCGTTCAAAAGGTTCATAAACGGTACAGGGAGGACGTGGCCACCGGGATTGAGATGCCGGTATAGAGAAACTTCACAGGCCCTGGCCGCAGCTCGGGCCACCGCGAGGGATACGCCGAGGATTGCATTGGCCCCCAGCCGTTTCTTATCTGGAGTTCCGTCCATGTCGATCATGGCCAAGTCGATTTTTCTCTGCTCCGTGACGTCCCACCCTTTCATAGCTGGGCCAATCACGTCATTGACGTTGGCCACTGCCTTCTTGACTCCCAATCCCATATACCGGCTCTGGTCTCCATCTCGAAGTTCGTGGGCCTCGTGGGTTCCTGTTGACCGTCCTGAAGGAACATCGGCCCGGCCCATAAGCCGGCCGTCAATCCACGCGTCTACCTGAACGGTGGGAAAACCTCTGCAATCAATGATTTCTCTTGCCTTCATGGCGGTAATACCAAACTTCTTCATGGAAATCCTTTCTCAGATCGCCGTTAGAATCGTTCGAGGTTCCCATCCTTATCGAAGGTCATCGGTCGTCCTTCGGAAACGATCTCGAGATCCTTCCTTTTTCCTAATTCTTCTTTGTAAGCCGTCGAAATATCGACTACTCTGAGATGCTTTGTGCTCTTAATGCGCATGATTCGCAAGGATTCAGGAGGAATCATCCCGACACTCTTGGCAGCCACTTCGATGGTTTCTCGATCATTCTCGAGAGTGAGTGGAATCTTTGCGTGTTCAGGATCACCACCGGTTATGGCATTGATATACGTTGCATCGTAGTCCACCTTTTTTACAAGACGTTTCGGTACAAAATCGGCCATGCCAATGCCGACTGCATTACCGTCTGAATTCTCTGTCAGATCCGTAACAATGATCCGTTTCACCCGTGGTGTCTTGGGTTCTTCTGCCAATAGGGGCATGTGAATCCTTCCGACTACCTTCGTGTCGATACCGCTGCCGCTGATATCTTTACCCATTTCGTCAATTATGAGCATGTCAACGTCCTCAAAGGGCAGCCGGGGCTCTAGACGTTTTGCTTCATTTAAGAGGTGTTTTTCTTTTTCCTCCAGGTTTTCAGGTGCCAAAACGCCAATCTTCGCGGTTTGGCAGTTTCCGTTTTCGACTATTCCCACGCCGAATAGGATTCTGCCACTTTCGAGTATCTTTCGAGCCACGGCTAAAATCACGCTCGGAAAGCCGTGGTTGAAACAGGCCTGATGGTAGACTGCTGCCCCGTGCTGTTTTCCCAGACCAATGGCGATCATTTTCATCAAACCGCTTTCGATCTCGTATTCGAAGTCTGTATGGGATTTGATACGGTTGACTGGTACAATGTAGTCTGCTTCTGAGGCCACCTTGTCGAGGAAAACCGGGACACCTTCTTCTGTCTCCCCGATTTGTATGACCTCCAGGGAAGATCGGATGGGAACACCCATTCTCGATTCTGAGATCCCGTGATGTTCCAGAACCCTCTTCTGTCCCTCAGCCGTTGCTGCCCCGTGGCTGCCCATAGCGGGGATGATGAAAGGTTTGAACTCCAGCTCTTGGAGAGAGCGAACGGTCGCTTCGACGATGTCGCCATAGTTGGCAATTCCCCGACTGCTGCAGGCCACGGCAACCGTTTGACCCTTTTTGACCCTCTTTTCAAGTTCCAACCGGGCTATCTGAGTCGAGATTTCCCCGGAAATGTCCTCGAGGATTCTCGCCTCGAATGTCTGTCTGATCCGAATCATTTTGGGAAGGTCCACCTCTACCACCTCTCATTTGTTGAAGTCTTGTCTCGCCAGAAGCTTCATCTGTTGTCCGATCGAAAGAATCGATTCCTAGAGGGCATCTGGGCCATACCGACTCGATTTCACCCATCGAGTGAGTGATTCTCGACTCTGCGGGCGATGTATCGGACTCGGTCAATGAGATTATTTCCCATGACCATGTCGCCTATACCAAGGATGATCGGCCGACCATCGATGATCTCAAGCACACGCTCAACATATTCCTGGAACTCACCTTCGCTTGTCCGCTCTTCAAGCATAGGCGAGGGGATCCCTCCCCATATAATCGGTCCATCGTGCCAGGCTTCCCATGCCTCTTCAAAGGTACACTCGGTCAAGGGGGCCGGAGAGAATGATTCGCACACGTCGAGGCCCGATTCGGCGAGTAAGTCGAGCAAGGGCTGGAGTTCACCGTCGGTGTGACTACCGACTTTTTTGCCCTGGCCGTGCAGGATCTCTGCATAGCGCTGATAGCAAGGCAAACAGTACTCGCCAAAGAGTTTTGGGTTGGTCATCTCGGCGTGGAGATTATCCCCGAATTCGACGTAGGGGACTGGCCACTCAGATAGTTTGTCTAGGATTTCAACAAGCTGGCCGTCCAGCAGGGTGAGTAGCTTCGTCAGAAGTTCCTGACAATCATAGAGGGCATTGAATAAGGCAAGCTCGCCAAGGTACTCAAGGAGCATTTGCTGAAAAGGTATCCGCGGCAGAAAAGGCACCAGGAAGCCCATGTCTCCCATCCTCTTTTCCTCTCCCTGGGACCGTTCGTATTGGGGGATGTATTCCACCCGTTCGAGGATATACATGGCCGTTCGGTAGTCTGACTCCTCTTTGATCAGGTGGCCCTTCAAATAGGGTTCCATCCCCGCGGCGAGCATGCCAGGGAGTGTTCGATGCTGAACGCTCACCCGGCCAACTGAGGTGACGAATTGAGTATCCGTCGCACCGGCTCTGTCATCTGGGACGAGGTCCCATACATTGGGGAAATTGTCCAAAAGGGGATCTTTTTCGTGGTAAAAGGCTTCGCCTTCAAACCTCGAGATGACCTCAACTCCGCGGAGTCTGAGGCTGAAAGCATTGATGAACTTTTCCTGGCCGATGCCCACGGCCTCATGCACCTCTCTGAGTGACATGCCCCAGAATTCTTCGGGAAGGGTGCCGGAAGAGGTGTGGGTTTTGTACCACATTTCGATTCGGTCGATAAAAGGCAGATGAGCTGGTTTTTTGCCCTTGAGCGTTGCGACGACTCTATCGCGGATAGTCGTTTTCTCCCTGGTCGGTTCCACTCCTCGCCCTCAATTCTTCGACTACGTCCTTCTTTCCTGCAATCGAATCACCAGAGAGTTCACCTTGGGTCGTCCCTTTTGTCAAGAGTATTTTTCCTACGATTTCCCGAATCTCGGAAGGCCGCTTGTTCTTAAGGGACACGTGCGGCAACCGTGGGATATCCAACTTTTCTACCATGAATCAAGTGCTTGACTTTTTGGGGGACCCCTGTAGAGTCACTTTACCGAATTCTCTGATTCCCAAACGTCACGTAGGGAGAGGATTTTTTCCCCTACAAGAGACCGAATCATCTGCCACCAAGGGACTGAATTCTCTTGGTTCTATTGGCAATGGCCGTTACGGGAATACAGGGTCTTATGGGGACTGATATGGTAACTGAACCTAGCACTCATCCCGATTCCCACGGGGCGTCTCCTCTGGGATACGGGCTGGTGCTTCTGGCCGGCACCTTCTGGAGTTTCGGCGGTATCCTCGTTCGCGAGATCGAGGTGGCGAACGAGTGGCAGATCCTTTTCTACCGCTCCGTTACGCTGGTTGCCATATTGTTTGTTTTCTTTGGGGTGCGCAATCGAGGCGCTATCATAAAGACTTTTCGAGCTGCTGGTGCTGTTGGAGTCATCGCTGGCCTTTGCCTTGCGTTGACATTCATATCTTTTATCTTCTCCCTGACCCATACGACAGTGGCGAACACCCTATTCTTACTCAGTTCAGGACCGTTCATGGCAGCCCTTCTCGGTAGGATCATATTGGGCGAAAAGGTCCAACGGGCTACCCTGGTGGCAATGATGGGGGCAGTCCTTGGGATTTTGGTGATGGTCTGGGAGGGTGTTGCCACGGGCGGCCTTTTCGGTGACCTTACCGCCCTCATTTCGGCACTCGGCTTCGCTGTCTTCACGGTCGCCCTTCGCAGGAGGAGGACAGTTGACATGTTTCCTGCCGTGTGTTGGGCGGGCATCTTTTGTACACTTTTCACAGGGGTCTTGGGGATTTTCTCTGACCACGGTTTGGCGATCCCGGTGGGCGATGTATTGCTTTCGGTCATTTACGGCGGGGCGATCGGCTGTGGGCTAACTATCTATACGATTGGTTCTCGGTCAGTGCCATCTGCGGAGCTCATATTGCTCTCACTCACAGAGGTGGTGCTCGGGCCAATCTGGGTGTGGCTGGGCATTGGCGAGGTGCCGAGTGGCATGACACTTGTTGGTGGTGCCATCGTGCTGGGAGCCATAACCGGACAGGCGGTCGTTGGTATGCGGCGCCGCCCGCCACCGATCGGCGTGGTTTGAAGATTGGGGCAACGTCCTTTTCGATAAGAAATATGGCCAAACCGGGTGTCTGGATGACCCTCATCGCTGTATTCTGACTTTGAGTCTCGCTCCTCGTGGTTGACCCGCTAACCCACATCTATCACCCATCGGGATGGCTTTTGTATGCGATTTTGTGAAAAGACATACAAATCTTGACATAAATCCGAGGATTACCTATACTCGATCGACGCATTATCATGAGCGTGCCTTCATGCTGCAGAACAGTAGTCGTCTCCAGATTTCATCACTATATAAAAAGAGGATTCCAGAAAGGAGGTGAATGTCGAAGGAACAATACCCCATTGATGGTCAATGGTGTTTTCGCAAAGGAGAGACACCGGTCTCTTATGAACCAAAATCAATGAGTAAGGAGGTCTAGGGTATGTCGAAATTGAAAGAACTCGAAGACATGTTACTAGAGGGGAAAATCAGTCGTCGTGAGTTTCTGGCTCGCGCATCTGCCTTGGGCATCGCGGCTGCGGTTTCTCCGGCCTTGTTAAGCAAATCAGCGCATGCGGCAAAACCCAAGCGGGGTGGACGGTTGAGACTCGGTTCTGCTGGTGGTTCAACGACCGATTCTATGGATCCCGGGACGTTAATGCACACCATGCCCCAGACGACCAATCAATGCCTCAGGAGCCACCTTGTTGAAGTCGACTACCGGGGGGAGCCCGTTCCCGACCTGGCCGAAAGCTGGGAGGCCTCGCCAGACGCTGTGACATGGACTTTCAAGCTTCGCAAGGGCGTCGAATTTCACAACGGCAAGTCCATGACTTCCGAGGACGTTGTCTATTCATTCAATGAGCACCGCGGAGAAGACACAAAATCGGCTGCCAAGGGCGTTACGGATCCGATCGTGGATATCAAGGCCGATGGCAAGTACACGGTGATCTTCACGCTGAAAGAAGGCAATGCCGACTTCCCCTTTATCGCGAGTGACTATCACATACCGATCGTACCCACGGGCACCAAAGGCAAAGATTATGAGAAGGGCATCGGCACAGGTCCGTTTATTATGCAGGCCTGGGAGCCTGGTGTCAGGTTTTTTGGTAAGCGGAATCCAAACTATTTCAAGGAAGACCGCCCCTATTTTGACGAAGTGGAGATCATCGGTATTGCAGACACCAATGCGAGAACCAATGCCTTGAAGACGGGCCAAGTCGATGTGATGAACCGGTGTGAACCCAAAACCTTTCATCTCCTGGCAAAGACACCCGGCATTCAGGCTTTGAAGTTGGAGGGGGCCAGGCATTACACCATCCCGATGATGACCACCATCAAGCCCTATGACAACAACGATGTCAGGCTTGGGCTCAAATACGCCATTGACCGTGAGATGCTGGTGAAGCAGATTCTGGGTGGTTACGGCTATTTGGGCAACGATCACCCCATCCCTCGTAACAACAAGTACTTTGCGAAGGATCTCCCCCAGAGAAAGTACGACCCGGACAAGGCCAAGTTTCATTTGAAAAAAGCCGGGATGCTGGATCACACTTTCAAGCTCCATGGCGCCGACGCCGCATATCCAGGAGCCGTGGACGCTTCGGTACTTATCAAAGAATCAGCGGCCAAGGCTGGTATCAAGATCAACGTCGTTCGGGAGCCGGATGACGGATACTGGGAGAACGTCTGGATCGTAAAGGAATGGGTCCAGTGCTACTGGAGCGGCCGACCGACTGCGGATTGGATGTTCTCGTTAGCCTATACCGAAGATGCCAACTGGAATGACACGAAATGGAAACACCCCAAGTTCAACGAACTGATCAGAGCCGCCCGGGCAGAGCTTGACGACAAGAAACGGCGCGACATGTACGTGGAGTGTCAGAAAATTGTCCGCGATGAAGGTGCCACGCCCGTTCCGGCCTTTTCCCTGCAGCTTTCGGCGGCAAGCAAAAAGCTCGGGTTCGAAAACCCGGCGGCAAACTGGGAGTTTGACGGCTTTAGGATCGCAGAGCGCTGGTGGTTTAAGTCGTAACCGGTCAGTGAATTGATGGCGTTTGTTGAACCCTGTCACACCCGTCCTCTCCCCAAGGGAAGAGGACGGGGTGAGAGGGGAGATAGGGCAACAATAAATACCATTTCGGTTAGTCCCAGATGAATATCCTGAAGATAGTGTCCAAACGCATTGCTTTGGGCGTGCTGACCATTATCGTCATATCGGTTCTTATTTTCCTGGGCGTGGAAGCGCTCCCGGGCGATTTGGCCTCTGCCATCCTGGGGCAGGAGGCCACGCCTGAAACCGTTGCCGCGTTTCGCAGGGAACTGAAGTTAGATCTTCCACCGCATGTTCGGTATTTCGCTTGGTTGGGCGATTTCATGCGAGGTGATCTCGGCACGTCTCTGGCCAACAAACGTCCGATTGCCGAGTTAATCAGCTGGCGTTTCGCCAACACGCTGTTTTTGGCGGCTTCCGCGGCAGTGATCGCGGTGCCGATCTCAATTATTCTGGGAATACTGGCGGCCCTTTACCGTAACACGCTGTTTGACCGCATCATTTCTATGGTTACCCTGAGCACGATCTCCTTCCCGGAGTTCTTTGTGGCCTACATTCTGATCTTCCTTCTTGCGGTGCAGTTGATTATCTTTCCCAGTATTTCCAACATAAACGACCAGATGTCGTTTTGGGAGAAGATCCACGCGATTGTTCTGCCCTGCCTGACGCTGACAATGGTCGTCGTCGCCCACATGATGCGCCAGACTCGTGCCGCGATCATCAACATCCTGTCCAGTTCGTTTATCGAGATGGCCCAGTTAAAAGGGCTAAAGCGCATGCGGATCATCGTTCTCCATGCATTTCCGAATGCCCTGTCGCCGGTCATCAATGTGGTCGCCCTTAACCTGGCCTATCTTGTTGTGGGCGTCGTGATCGTTGAAGTGGTATTTGTGTACCCGGGCTTGGGGCAGCTTCTGGTGGACTCGGTATCGAAGCGTGATCTGCCGGTTGTTCAGGCGAGCGGCCTGATTTTCGCGACCACCTACGTCGGGCTTAATCTTGCCGCCGATGTGCTGTCAATCATTAGCAACCCCAGGCTGCGAAGTCCTCGATAAGGGAAGCAAGAGATGGCGTTTTTCAAATTGCTCAGACAATCCCCCCTAAGCGCCCGCATCGGCCTTGGAATGATACTGATTAATGTCGCCGCAGCGGTATTGGTGCCGTTTGTGGCCCCTTACACGGAAACGGAAGTCGTTGGCGACGTTTGGCTCCCCTCGAGTAAAGACCATCTGCTGGGTACTGACCATATAGGGCGGGATCTGTTCACACGCCTGTTATACGGTGCCCGCAACACCATTGCGATAGCGTTTGCCACGACAGCGCTTTCCTTCGTCGTCGGCATTGTTTGCGGATTTTTTGCAGCGACCCTTAAAGGTTGGGTTGATCAGCTTCTCAGCCGCATTGTCGACATCATGATGGCCTTTCCGACCCTGATTTTTGCCTTAATGGTGCTGTCGGTGGTTGGGACGTCCATAACCGCTTTGATTCTGGTGATCGCGCTGCTTGACTCTACGCGGGTTTATCGCTTGTCTCGCGCCGTGGCCATGGATATTGAAGTCATGGAGTTCGTTGAAGCGGCCCGGCTTCGCGGTGAGGGGATCTGGTGGCTCATGCGCCACGAAATCTTGCCAAATGCCATGCCGCCGCTGGTTGCAGAGTTCGGCTTACGCTTCTGTTTCGTATTTCTGTTCATCGCGGCTCTAAGCTTCCTGGGACTCGGTATTCAGCCTCCGACGGCGGACTGGGGAGGCATGGTACGGGAGAATGCGGGGGCGATCACCTTCGGCATCGTCACGCCGTTATGGCCGGCAGGGGCGATCGCATTCTTGACGGTTGGCGTTAATTTGATTGTCGACTGGTTTTTGCACATCGCCAGCGGATTGAAGGATTAACAGTGACCCTCATTGAGTCAGAACTCAATGAGGTGTTAGGGGTTATCTGTTATCAGTTCCGAGAGATCGATTATCGAAAACACATCTCACCTATTGTAAAGAGGTAGAGTGGTGGCTTGTATCCATGCAATGAATAACAAATGACAAGTAACGAATAACCAGTAACCAATAACCAGCAAATATCCATTGAACGTTATCACTCAATTGGAGATTAGCTGCACCTACGCACGGTAGATTACCCATGACTAGACTCTTGACGATGAAAAAAATCGTGATCGAAGGCTTCAGTACAGAGCAAGAGCAATGGCTGCCGATCGTCAACAGCATCGATCTGACTTTGGACAGAGGCGAAGTTCTGGGTCTGATCGGAGAGTCTGGCGCAGGGAAATCGACCCTCGGGCTCGCCGCCATGAACTACACCCGACAGGGTTGCCGAATCGCCTCCGGTTCGATTGTCTTTGACGGCATGGAACTTTTCGGCGAATCGGAGGGGGTCCTGAGAAAGGTCAGGGGCAGGCGTGTCGCCTACGTGGCCCAGAGTGCCGCAGCCTCATTTAATCCAGCCCATCGGCTCATAAAGCAGTACGCAGAGGCACCGATCCAGCACGGCCTGATGAGTTTTTCCGAAGCAGAAGAAAAGGCCGTCGCCATTTACAGGCGTCTCCTGCTGCCGGATCCTGAAAGGATCGGTTACCGCTATCCCCATCAGGTTTCGGGAGGGCAGCTGCAGCGTGCCATGGTGGCCATGGCCATGTCCTGCCAGCCTGATATCATCGTATTTGATGAGCCGACAACGGCGTTGGACGTAACCACACAGATCGAGGTTCTTGCAGCCATCAAGAATATTACCAGGCAATTCGATTCGGCTGCCATCTACATTACCCACGACCTGGCCGTGGTGGCTCAATTAGCCGACCGGATCATGGTGCTGAGGTATGGTAATCTGGTCGAAAGGGGTAACACTCGGGAAGTCATTGCCAATCCCAAGGAGGAATACACCCGTCAGCTGCTCTCCGTCCGCAGACTCAGAGAGGAAAGGGATCTATCCGCCACGGAAAAGGACGTGGTTCTGGAAGTTGAAAACGTGTCGGCAAGTTACAGCGGAAAAGAAAGGGTGCTTGAAGACATTAATCTCAAAATCAGACGCGGCAGGACCGTTGCGCTGGTTGGCGAATCCGGCAGTGGAAAAAGTACGCTGGCAAGGGTGATAACCGGGCTCTTGCCACCGTTTCAGGGGAGAGTCATCTATGACGGAAAGGAACTGCCACCGGCTCTAAAATCGCGCGATCGCGAGAATCTCAGACAATTGCAGATGATTTATCAAATGCCGGATACGGCCGTGAACCCCAGACAGACGGTAAGGAAGATCCTGGGACGTCCTCTCAACTTCTATTTCGGAATGCGGGGAAAAGAAAGAGAGCGTAGGATTTCAGAACTCCTGGAAATGATCGAATTATCGCCTAAGAAATACATCGATCGTCTTCCCAGGGAACTGTCAGGGGGAGAGAAACAGAGGGTCTGTATTGCCCGCGCCTTGGCGGCAAGGCCCGACCTGATTATCTGCGATGAACCGACTTCGGCGCTGGATGCGTTGGTCGCTGAGGGAATATTGAAACTGCTGCAGGATCTCCAAAATGAACTGCACGTGTCCTATCTTTTTATTACCCATGATCTAGCCACGGTTAAAGCGATTGCCGATGAGATTGTCGTCATGCTGAGAGGCAGGATTGTGGAACAGGGTGTGAAGGGGGAGATCCTCAGGCCACCGCACCATGAATATACGGAACTTTTGCTCTCTTCTGTGCCGGAGATGGACCCGGATTGGCTTGACCGTCTTTTGGAAAAACGCCAAGCTGCCCAGTCGCCACAGGCGCGAGTTTCATAGTTTACGGTCGTCGCCTTTTCACCTCGCTGACGCCAGGAGGGTCTGTTGCCTCCGAGCTCACGAGATGAACGTTTGAGAAAAACCAAAAGGGCTGAGGTGATGAGCGAAAAGCAGATCCCCGGGCCAGAGAAAGGGAGAGTCGTTTTGTCGGAGCTGAAAAAGCTTGAGCGTCTCTTAACACAGGGGAGGATGAGTCGCCGCGACTTTCTGGCTCGACTATCTGCCTTGGGCATCACGGCTGCACTGTCTCCGGCATTGTTGGCCACCCCGGCACGGGGTGGAACACCCAAAAAAGGGGGGCGGCTCAGACTCGGCATGGCCGGAGGGTCGACGGCCGATTCGCTGGATCCCGCGACGATCACAGACGCCATGGCGTATAATATCAATTGGCAAGTTAGAAATTGCCTGGTTGAAGTCGATTACAAGGGCAACCTCATCCCCGAGCTGGCCGAGAGTTGGGAATCCTCGCATGATGCCGCCAAATGGACTTTCAAACTGCGCAAAGGCGTGGAATTTCACAACGGGAAGACCCTGGACGCCGAGGATGTAATCTTTTCCATCAATCATCACCGCGGAAAAGACTCCAAATCAGCCGCCAAGGGCATTGTTGATCCTATCGAAGATATCAAGGCTGACGGCAAGCACGTCGTCGTGTTCACCCTGAAACAGGGCGACGCCGACTTCCCGTTTATCACGAGTGACCCGCACCTCTCCATCGTTCCTAACGGCACTCAGGGGTCCGATTGGGAACAAGGCATCGGCACGGGCGGCTATATATTGGACAGCTATGAACCGGGCTATAATGCCTTAGCCAAAGGAAATCCTAACTATTGGAAGGAAGGACGGGCTCACTTTGACGAGGTCGAGACCATCGGTATTGCGGACGTCACTAAAAGGGTCGTGGCCCTTCATCGAGGACAGATCGACGCCATGAACCGATTTCAGCTGAATCTGACTCATTTGCTCCCAAGAGCACGTGGCATTCAGATCATAAACGTCGCCGGGACAAAGCACTACTCGATCCCCATGCTCACCGATAGAGAACCATTTAACAACAACGATGTCCGGCTGGCAATGAAGTACGCCATTGATCGTGAGTATATGGTGATGGAGATTCTACGCGGTTACGGCAGCCTTGGCAATGATCATCCCATAGCGCCAACCCAGAAATACTATGCCTCTGAATTACCGCAGAGGGAGTACAACCCGGACAAGGCCCGGTTCCATATGAAAAAGGCTGGACTGGCAGATTACACCTTCAGGCTTCATGCCGCTGATGCGGCCTGGCCAGGAGCCGATGCCTCAGGTGCTGCCATGCTTTACAGAGAACACGCCACCAAAGCCGGTATCAAGATAGAGGTAATAGTGGAACCAGATGACGGTTACTGGAAAGATGTCTGGATGAAAAAGCCCTGGGTCATGTGCTACTGGAGCGGCCGAGCGACGGCAGATTGGATGTTCTCTACTGCATACGCGGAGGATTCAAACTGGAACGACACTTTTTGGAAGCACGAGCGGTTCAATAAGCTCCTCAAAGCGGCCCGCGCGGAACTTGATGAGGCGAAACGGCGTGAGTTGTACGTGGAATGCCAGAGAATTGTGCGCGACGAAGGGGGTGTCGTTATTCCCATGTTTGCAAACTGGATCGAGGCCGTGAGCGAGAAGCTAAGATTCGAGAACCCAGCGGGGAATTGGGAGATGGACGGTTATCGGGCCGCGGAGCGCTGGTGGTTCGAGTCGTAATCCCAAAGGGCAGAGCACTTCAAGTCAAGTAGGCCAAACGCGTTGCGTTTGGCCTACTTGTTTTTGGGGGGAGTTTGCGGTTCGGTGAAGCTGTCTCTGCGGTTCCTGTGGCAATTTGTACTGATATCCTGTATGCTTGTGGCTCCCAAAACTCCGCACCAATGGGTCAGGGGAGGACCGTGGTGGAGAGAACCGACTGCGGCTGGGATAGCCAGGCGAAAGGTGAAGGTGAGAAGGAATGGAGAAAAATCGGATTCATCTTCGCTGCGGTCGTCCTGATGCTGATCATCTATGCACTTCCCACCCCTACCCCCCTGGAACGTAACGGAAATGTGATCGCCCTGACTGAGACCGGGAAGGCTTGCATTGCCATCCTGGGATTTGCCGTTGTTCTATGGGTGACGGAGGCGATCCCTTTTGCCGTAACGTCCCTTTTTGTTGTTGTTTTGATCCCTGTCTTCGGAATCGCGGACTATCGGACCGTGGTGAGAGTCGGCTTTGGCGACCCCATCATCACGTTTTTTATTGGCGTACTCGTCCTCTCGGCCGGCTTCAGTCGATCCGGGCTGGGAGTCCGTCTGGCCTATCATATCCTGCTTAAGGTCGGGACCAGGACGGATAGAGTGATTCTCGGTTTTCTCTTTGTCGGTGCGATGCTGTCGATGTGGATCACCGATATGGCCGTGGCCGCCATACTTCTCCCTTTAGCCACGGGGCTCTTGAAAGACGCGAGACTGAGACCCCTGGAAAGTAACTTCGGCAAGGCGCTCATGATCTCCTGTGCCTGGGGGCCCCTGTTCGGCGGAATTGCCACCCCTGCAGGGTGCGGTCCGAACCCGATCGCGATCAGTTATTTGAGAAGGCTCGCTCACATGGACATATCCTTTCTCGAGTGGATGTCCATCGGCTTCCCGGCGACTTTGATGATGATCCCTCTGGGATGGTTCCTTCTCCTCAAAGTATTCCCGCCAGAGATTGATAAACTGCCCATTGAAACCGATGAGATCAAGGAGCGCCTGAAGGCCTTGGGCCCGCTGAAACCAATTGAAATCAAGACGCTCGTCGTTTTCTTTTTGACGATTTCTCTCTGGCTCCTAGGTCCTGCCTTAAAAAAACTCACCCACGGTGAGATCACGCTTCCAATCCATGGGGTTGCGCTTTTCGGTGGTCTATCGCTGTTCCTGCCTCGAATTCGTATCTTGTCCTGGAAACAGGCAGAGGGGGATGTCGACTGGGGAGGAATCCTTCTCATCGTTGCAGGACTCTCTCTGGGCATGATGGTCCATGAAACGGGTGCCGCCCGTTGGCTTGCGTGGACCCTCATGGGGAGAATCGGGTCGATCCATTTCCTGATCAGACCCTTTGTCATCGTGATTTCAGTGGCCCTCCTTCATCTGATTTTTTCGAGTAACACTGTGACCGGGACGATTATCATACCCATTCTCATCGCTCTGGCCCAGGCCTTTGGACTCAATGAATGGCTCATTGCCGCTCCGGCGGCATTTACCTCATCGCTAGCCTTTATCCTTGTCACGGAGACTCCGACCAATGTGATCCCCTATTCGGCAGGGTATTTTTCGATCAAAGACATGGCAAAGGCAGGCATCTGGATGACCCTCCTCGCGGCGATTTGTGTGTCCGTCTCAGTTCTGCTGATCGGATCCCTCAGCGGTTCCTATGGCTAAGAATATCGGTCCGTCTCAATGAGGACAGCGAAAGAGGGAGCCACCGTGTCGAACACTGGCAACGAGTCAGGGAAAAGGGCCACCGAGTCCCAGCATTGGCCCGATGAGATCATGACGAGAAAGTGGCGGTATATCAGATTTTCTAGGCTTTGCAAGGACTTCCAGTCCCAAGAAAGTGGAGGAATATGATATATGTGATGGTGTTCTCATGGCTTGCGAGATTGACCTGAGAGGGGGTGTTTCCGTGGAGAAACTCTATACGAGATTGGGTGACGGCTTTGGAATTGAGATGACCGAGGCTGAGATGAAACAGGATCTGGAGGAAGGGACCCAGGACGCTGCCGAGCGAGCCGGGGTTCCTCCGCTCACTGAAGCGGACTTAGGGCACCTATTCGAGATCCTGAAATGTCCGGATAGAAGCGTGGGTGTCGAGAGAGGCAAGGAGGTTGTTCTCAGTTACGACAGTGGGACGACCAAGATCAAGCGCGCCCATGTATCGGTTAGCAAGATTCAATCCTTGCAGATTTTTGAAAGGGCCTTCGGAGCCGACACGCTGGAGCTGGCTCACATCGATTATAGTTTTAAGCCAGTGAAGCCCATCGTCGTTTTCGAGAAGCCGATCATGGAACAGGCTTTGCTCATCACCATCGCTCCTCTGTTTTATGGTGCCATGCCGAACTTGGGATTGTACAGTCAGCCAGACGGTCCCTGTCCGAACCCGGCGGATTTGCTGCCTCAGGGGAAACTCTCTGAAGCCAGGGCTTCCTATGAGGAGGCGCTGGAACACGCCGTCAAAGATATGGTCTATGTGGGCAGCGAAATGTACGAAACCGGGGCGGACGGAATCAATTTCGATACAACGGCCGCCGCTGGAGATGCGGAATTTCTGGCGACACTCCGGGCAATCGAGATGCTGAGAAAGAAGTATCCCCAGATGTGTATCGAGATGGGAATGGCATCAGAGTTTATCCTGGGAATGCATGGAGAAGTCGCTTACGATGGAGTTCGTCTGGCAGGGCTATATCCGCACGACCAGCTCAAATTGGCAGAGAAAGCCGGGGTGACCATCTTCGGCCCTGCCATCAACATCGTGACGAACCGGTCTCTGCCATGGAACCTGGCTCGGGCCATTACTTTTACGAAAGCGTGTTCTGAAAATTCCCGAATTCCCATCCATGCGGATCTAGGTATGGGGGTGGGAGGCGTTCCCCTAACGATTACACCGCCCATCGATGCCGTATCGCGAGCTTCAAAAGCCACCGTGGAGATTTGCCGGCTAGATGGGTTGTAGGTAGGTGTCGGGGATCCGTGTGGCATGCACGTCACGCATGCCATCGCCTCGGGCATGGGCGGGATGCGCACTGCCGGAGATCTGGTAGCGCGGATGCAAATGGCCCGGGCGATGAAGATCGAGGAGGCAAAGAAATACGTGGCAGACAGGCTGGGAATATCGGTGGATGATATTTCGGATCCGGTTGTCATGAGCGAGGTCAGGGAAGACCTGGACATCGGACGGGTCAACGAGACCCCAGGAGTGGCCAAGGGAATCGACGCCAAATTCCGTATCGCAGAACTGCTGGGTATCGAAATCAACTCTGTTAACATGTTCAAAAAGAAAGTCGGGTTTTGATTGGCGAGTGGAAAATAATGGAGGTTTGAACGGTGACCATTCCATTTTCCGCGGTTCAGAAGCAGCGGCTGCGAGAAATGAACGTGGATTCAGCGCTCATCAATCAGGAGTTCCGAGATGCTCGCGCGCGAGACATCGCCTTTCGTGACATAGAAAAAAAGGCAATTCGAAATGGCCGAGAACGTATCGCAGGTCTTCAGAAAAATCGTTTTCGGCCCCTTCTCTGCGAGCTTGAGGATTCCCTGGTTGAAACGCTGACAAGGGAGGGTTTTGTCCAGGTTGCCACCCCCCTGATTATCGCAAGGCAGATGTTGGCCAAGATGTCAATCACCCCCGATCATCCCCTGAGTAAGCAGGTCTTTTGGGTCGCAGAGAATCGATGCCTCCGGCCCATGCTGGCGCCAAATCTCTATGCCCTTCTGAAGCGATTGATTCGGTTGTGGGAAAAGCCGATCCAAATCTTCGAAGTGGGGCCGTGCTTCCGAAAGGAGTCCCGGGGCGGCCAACACTGTACCGAGTTCACCATGCTCAACCTGGTTGAGTTGGGGATGCCGGAGGGGAATCGAGCGCGACGCTTAGAGGAGTTGGTCGCAGTGGTAATGAGGGCTTCGGGAATAGAGACGTATGATTTGGTCGCTAACCCTTCGGAAGTTTACGGAGAGACGATTGACGTTGTCTCGGGTCTCGAGGTCGGATCGGCGGCCATGGGGCCTCATCGTCTCGATGGTCGCTGGGGGATATTCGATCCATGGGTGGGGGTTGGTTTTGGATTGGAGAGGCTTGTCATGGTGAGGGAGAAGTTCCAAAACATCCAACGGGTCGGCCGAAGCTTAGAGTACTTGGATGGTGTTCGTCTCAATATATGACACCGTCAGGAAAGGAGGATAGCGAGAATGGCCAAGGAAGAGATCTTTGAAGGAGCGCAGAAGGCGGTCTTGGAAAGTGACACGAACCGGGCGATGGAGTTGGCCAAACGCGGCCTAGCCGAAGGGATTGACCCGATCGAACTGATGAATATGGGATTCATACCGGGGATCAATAAGGTGGGGGATCTTTTCGGTGTGGGCAAACTTTTTCTTCCTGAGCTGATCAAGTCGGCCGATGTGATGCAGAAGGTTACCGAGATCATTAATGCTGCGCTTCCGACCGAGCAAGCGAAAGGTAAGGGGAAAATCGTTATCGGTACCGTTGAGGGGGACATTCACGATATCGGGAAGACAATTGTCGTGTCTCTTTTTAAGGCAAACGGTTTTGAGGTATATGATCTTGGCCGGGACGTTCCGATCCCTCGATTCATTGAAGAGGCTGACAAGGTGGGGGCGGACATCATCGGGTCGAGTGCGCTTCTGACCACAACGATGGAAGGGCAGAAGCGGTTGGAGCAGGAGTTGAAAAAGGCTGACTTGAAGACCAAGTACAAAACGATCGTTGGAGGGGCTCCGGTCACACAACGGTGGGCCGATCGGATTGGTGCAGACGCCTTTGCCGAAGATGCAGCCGACGGCATCCGGAAGGCCAGGAAATTGTTGGGAAGAGAGTGAGGGGATTTTGCTCGAGCTTATGAAAAGGTCCCCCTTCGGGCTCAAAAGCGTCAGTGGTACTGTCAGTTGTCGGTTGCCAGTGTTCAGTTGCAGCGAACCACGGACAACAAACGACGGACAGGACCTGGTGGCGAATTATCAAGAGAAAATCTTTACCCCCACGTTGATAGAATTCTGATTTCCGGGATGGTTTAGCTGTGTGAGATATGGAAGCTTCAACAGAAATCCAATCCATATTTGAATTAG
>JABAOH010117362.1_pt2 | contig 36651 bp, 29 predicted proteins | sample 7062181 | NCBI WGS metagenome assembly JABAOH01 (sample SAMN14538630, study PRJNA623070) | marine sediment metagenome | biome: marine biome [ENVO:00000428]; feature: marine pelagic biome [ENVO:01000023]; material: deep marine sediment [ENVO:00002113]; isolation source: pool of 5 deep marine... | reverse complement strand
AAGCAAACAATGAGGGGCGGCCTGCAATGTGCACTCTTATCAATCTGTTGACCAATCACCTAAGGAAATATTTCAATAGCCCAAATTACGTTCCTGATTGGATTAGTGGTAGGAAAACGTCCCACTTGTGATAGGACGTATTTCCTTGACCCTCAAAGCTGGTGATGACATCCCGCTTATCATACGGAGAGAGGCCGGGGGAGTAGAAGATCATTGGCTCCGTAACAATATTTCCCATGCTGTCCACTAACGCGTAGTATAGGTGGTTCCAGCCATCGTCTGTCCAGGTGAGAATTGCCTGTCCAATGTCATCCGGTGTTACCGACGCGTAGCGGTCCTTCTGGCCGGCTGCAGAGTGGTTGAGTGGTGTCGGTCCCGCGATGCGGTTATAGTCGGGATCCAGGATCGCATACCGAACCGCGTAGAGGCCGAGTGAGATATCCCAGCTTCCCCAAGTTATGATGATCTTTCCATCACTCATTTGTGCAGCATCGACATACCCCCAGTCGAATACCGACGAACCATCATTAGTCAGGTTGGTTTGGCCTTGGGCTACACTCCCGTCACTGCCGATGACACCATAGTAGATTTCGCCCCCAGCTCCTTGGCGTTGGAACGCAAGCAACGCACGGTTGCCCGCCAGGGCTGCTAGCGTTGGATCAAAATAACCATCGCCCCACCCTGGGGTGTCGTTAGTGAACCTGGTGATCGTTTGGATCTCACTTCCCTGGCTGTCTCGTACCGCAAAGTAAATATCATGCACAGGCTGTCCAACGGCGGGGTAATGGTTTCTACGCCATGCCAGTACAAACCGGTTGTCCCCCGTTGCAGTGATACGAGGCGAGTAGAAGCTAGGGACATCAAGTGTTGATCCAGGACCCCATTCATCATTGTTTGTGAGATTCTCAGGACCATATACTGGATCCCCAGAGGGGTCCAGGATGGCGAAGTAAATGTTTGTGTTATAGTCATTGTCTTCGTTCATCAAAGAGCGGTACCAAAGGACGCCAATTCGCCCGTTCTGAGCGATAGCAATTGCGGGGCTGCGATCATAGGTTGTCAAACTCGCACCACTGTGGTCAACCAACTTGCCCACTTGCCGCACGATGTCACCCCGAAGATCAAGCAACGCATATTCAATCTCGGTTACCTGAATCCCCGCTCCAAGACTCCTCCCTTTGGTCCAGGCATACATAAGACCTGGGGTCTCAACGACCGCCAAATCCCCTCCGTAATAGGAATCTAGCGTAGCTTTCCTTACAACTTGGTTGCTGGGCTGGATTAGATAGACACTCATCGCCCCATTCCCGTCATCACGGAAGGCTTGCGCAAAGGATGAAGGCACTGCAGCCTGGATAGTGACCACGTCACTTGTGCTTAAGCTTAGAGAAGAAGTCGCAGTGACATAAATCGTGTCTAATTCACCAATCGCAGCCGCGGCCGGCACGTCTACCCTGACCGTAATACCTATCGTATCGCCTTGGGCCACGGGCCCAGTATCCACAATTCCATCCCCATCAGAATCCGTCAGTAGCGCGCTGGCATCGAAGTTATAGAAAAGTATCGACCAGGTTGAATTTGCATCCAGGTCGTAGGTATCTGCGCCATCCGTCCCAGTGTTGGTCAATGTGAGTTGGAAATCATGTGATGCTCCTGGGCTTGTAAAGGAACCTTGCGATTCCGGTTCGAGGGTCAGATCAGCCGCAAATAATGGTTGTTGCTTTTGCACTTCCAGCCTGGTTGTGGACTCATATATCGAGGCTTTGCAGGAGAAGTCGGGTTCAATAATGAAAACCAATTGATCCGGCAAGCCTTCCTGGATGGCTCCCTTTAACTCAATCCAAATCGAAGGATTCATGGGTGTTGTGAGGAAAGTAGCACCCACAATTAATACGGTGAAGATCTTTGACTTCACGAAAACCCGCCTCCGGCTTCATCCCCCAATTAACACTAAGAGAACATTGTGTTGGCAGGAAGACCAAAATCCATAATAACACTGTACGGAAGCGTATTCATAGGATCTCTTTTGTACCATAATGGCAATAGGCCACCTCCCGGATGGCACAAACAAGTAAGGGCGGCTCGCAAATCGCCCTTACGCTATTTGAGAGGCGAAAGTAGCTAGTGGAAAGACTGTCCTTAATCGCTCTCCTCGGTATCCTCTTCTTCGTCTTCGATATCCCAAGGACCAAAGCATGATCCCATCTTCATCATGAAAGGATGCATCCCGAAACCACCGTGCCCCCAAGGGCCACCCCATCGGGGGAACCCACCACGGCCACGTCTTCCGTAACGATGATAATCTTTCATGAACGACTTGATCTTCTCTTTGTCACCCTTGATTTCGATCCGATACCCATCATCGGTCTCGATCATCTTGATTTCACTGATTACTTTCTCCATTCTCTCACCTCCTTTTCATTGATCTACTATCTGTGAGCTCACCGGAACATAAACTTTGCCAATCAGACTAATCCTGGAGTACGGCCCTTTTTATGAATCTTCTGAGCCGTACAGTTCGGTATGCATCTGCTCCAAGAAGTCCAATGCCTTCCGCAATCGGCGCTGTGAGTCTTTCTGAATACGTCGAGTTCTCTTGCGCGAGTTCCTGGTAGGTGATGCCGAAGCCACTCTCGGGGAGCAATACCGGAGGAATTCCGGGTCGCACTTCGAAGCGACCTCGTCAAGATTCTTGAAGAGGATGCGGCTTCCACCCTCACCCTCCACTACCTGAAACTCAAAGATTACCTTCTCAGCCATCGATCATTTTCTCCTTATTCAACTTCCAGTTCGTCATAGAGTTGACTCAACACATGGATCGCTTCTTCCAACTTGGGTCGAATGACCTCCTTCAATCGCTCTAATTCTTCTCGCCCAGCTGGAGTGATGCTGTAAATTCGGCGCGTTCGTTTCTCGGGATCTTCCCACTTTCCGTCAATGAAACCACTCTTCTCCATCATGGTTAGCATTGGGTAGATCGCTCCAGGATTTGGTCCCCACCTTCCCTGCGTTCGTCCCTCGATTTCGCGCATGATGTCATTCCCGTAGCGCGGTTTTTCCTCAAGCAGGTGAAGGACGTACAGCGAGAGCAATCCTCCCCCTTTACTCATCATCACAGCTACGAATGGATTGAATACATCAGGCGGTCCCCACTTTCCTGAGAACCATGGTTTAAATCTCCGACCCCTGAAAAGCCAGTGTTTTTCCGGTTCAACCCCAAGGAACTCCTCAAAGTGATTATGCCACTCCCGCCATTGATCATGCTCCATTCCTGGGACATCTTCATCGACGGCATGCTCCCTCTCTTGCCACTCATGCCAGAAATGTCGTCTTCGCCCGTGTCTCTTCAACGTTCAAACTCCTTTTCCAGTTCAACTATATTGAATTCAATATAGTTGTGTTGAATGATATTGCATAATGACTTCCTTGTCAAGGTCCGAGTTCTATGGAGATAGGTGCCAACTGAATGGGCGCTCTTGCGTGGGGATTCCCAACTGCTAATGTGTTCCCAATCCTGTTGGAAGATTACCTGACAAAAATGGATTTGCCTGTTCCATCAGTACAACGATGATCCACACCAATCATGGAGTAGCGGAAATAGGAGAAGGGAGTTATGCTATCGGGCATCGCAAGTGACATTTACAGGTAACCTCCTATGAGGATTATCTTGGTGCCGAATGGAGTGTAGTTAAATGACGAAAAAGACACTTGGATATGTGAAACTAGAGTGGACCTGTCCCCACTGCGAGACCAGGAATCCTGGTCCCAATAAGTTCTGCAATGCCTGTGGAGCACCTCAGCCCACGGATGTTGAGTTCCATCAAACCCCGGGTGCGGAGTTGCTTACGGACGAGGAAGAGATCGCGCGCGCCAAGGCAGGGCCCGATGTGCATTGTCCATATTGCAACTCGCGAAATCCTGGAGACGCCAAGTTCTGTGGAGAGTGCGGAGGCGATCTGACAGGCGCAGAAGCACGCGAAGGCGGGCGCGTCGTCGGCGCATACAGCGCAGAACCTGCGCCGGAGGTCATATGCGAAGCTTGTGGCTCTTCCAACCCAGCGGGTACGCTCGTCTGTTCACATTGTGGAGCCAGGCTAGACTCGGAGCTCGATGATACGCCTGAGCCGGAAACAAAGCCGGCTGCAGGAGTGAAGGCCCTCCCCAGAAGCATCATCATCGGTGCCGTTGTGGTTTGCTTGGTGGCGGCAGCAGCCCTCTTCTTCCTCTTGTTCCGGACCGAAGAAGTCACTAGCGAGGTGCAGGGAGTCGGCTGGACGCGCTCTGTCCATATCGAAGCCCTCGGACCTGTCGAGCATGAGGGATGGATGGATGAGATCCCCTCAGATGCGGAGATTGATTCCTGCGATTCCGAATACCGCTACACGCAATCCGAACCGGCGCCCAATGCTGTTGAAGTATGCGGTACCCCCTACACTGTAGATACAGGCAGCGGCTTCGGCGAGGTGGTGCAGGATTGTGAATATGAGGTCTATGACGATTTTTGCACATACACCGTCATCGAATGGTACAGCTTCGATGTGGTGACAGTGACCGGCTCGGACTTAAACCCATACTGGCCCGAATTCGAGCTCATCGAGGACCAACGCGAGGGCGAGCGTGAAGCGGAATACAAGGTGATATTCGTATCGGATGGTGATGATTATGTCTACACGACCACCGACTTCGACGAATTCCGCAGATATGAGCCGGGTAGCGTCTGGACCATCGAGGTGAATACTTTAGGTGGCGTCGTTTCTGTCGAGGAGCCTTAATAGGATTCGCCCAACTTTCATAAAGTACTTGAATATCAACCATCTACAATATCACTCTGGGAGCACCTCATGGATTCTTCCCCCGCCCGACCATGAATGGTCGGGCTCAAAGCTTAAGGCCCTGTGGGCCTGGAGGGAGTGTGCTTCAGCACCCTTGAGCTATGAGCCCGGTGATTTACCCCCGAGCGGACACCCTTTGTATAGGACCGGCCTCAGGTCACCGTTCATCCGATCGACCATTTACGGTCGGGCGGAGTTCCTTTTGCCTGAATCAAACTCTGAGGGTACGCTTTAGGTGATATCATGTCGCAAAGTGCCACCATGAAAGGGAGCTTCATGCTTGAGACTAGGCGGCAAAGTACTCTACTCATAACATTGATTACACTTGGCCTGCTCCTCGCTGGATGCGCATCGGAGCCAGAGTCCCCGATAAACATCGAGTTCCGCTCACGCCAGGAGGCAATCCCCGCCAACGCGGTCAAGGTTACCTCTGAGCAGGATTCTCACCCTCCCGTCCTTTACTCCGACGAATGGACGCAACCCGTTCCAGTCTCAGGACTGATCAACACTGCTGGCGCTGAGGACTCACCATTCATTACGCCAGANNGATGGTGCGACAGGCCTGTACATATCGCACAACGTGAAAGGAGAATGGCAAGAACCTCAAAGGGTGATCCTCCAGGATCCCCAAGAAATGGCCATGGATGGATGTCCATTCCTCCTGGATGATGTCCTTTGGTTCTGCTCCGCTCGCACTGGAAATTATCGGAGCGTGGATCTATGGCATGCCGAATTCCAGGATGGAGAATGGAAGAACTGGGAGAACGCAGGGAAGACACTCAACTTGGATTACGAAGTAGGTGAGATGCACATTTCACAAGACGGACGCTTCCTCTTCTTTCATTCCGAACGAATGAACGGCCAGGGGGAGTACGACATCTGGATGAGTTCTTGGGAAAATGGAAATTGGACTCAGCCAACAAATATATGGGAAATCAACACCGAGATAACCGAAGGTTGGCCATTTATCACAGAGGATGGAGAGGAGCTTTGGTTTTTAAGGACTTATGAGGGAACCCCAGCTATTTATCGATCCGAATATATCGACGGCGAATGGTCTGAGCCAGAATTAATTCTCTCCCAATTTGCAGCGGAGCCATCGCTTGATCAAGATGGAAACATCTATTTTGCCCATCATTACTTCGAAGACTCACAGATGATCGAGGCGGACATTTACGTGGCGTTTCGAAAGTGACTGTGTAAGGATAAGTTCTATCCAAATCCAGCTGATTCATTTACTGACTAGGGTGATGATTTCTCATATCGTTTTCTTGTTGATTGATCCAATCATGGTGCAGTAGAATTTACCATCGCCAATCAAAATGGATACGCAATCGGCGATTTAGACAGACACCAATCGCCTTTGTCCTGGAATTAACGCGAGGAGTACCTGCTCTGATCAACCACCCATGAAAGCTGTCGTACAATAATGAGTAGACCCCTCTGGTTCGTTGAATTACTGAAAATTGCCTTCCCTAGGCGGTTTCTTGCCGCCAAGACTACGAAAGTCCATGTCATTGGTGAACTGGTCGACAACATGCTCTTCCAGGGCGATGACATGTTTTATCTCCCTAAAACCCGGGAGATCCCTGTTTATGAAAGCATCAAACCTGCGGAGGATGTGGTCCTCCCCGCTCACGTCGTGGGTCACTATATCGAGAAGGCACAGGTCCACTGGATCATGGACCGCTGTATCTGCCGCGATGCCAGCAGTTGCCAGGATTACCCAATCGATCTCGGCTGTCTTTTCTTAGGTGAAGCAGCGGATGGGATCAATCCAAAGCTAGGCCGAAAGGTTACCAGGGAAGAAGCACAGGAGCATGTGCGAAGGTGCCGCGAGGCCGGTCTCGTCCATCTGATCGGCCGCAACAAGCTGGACACAGTTTGGCTCGGGGTCCAACCTGGAACCAAACTTCTCACAATATGTAACTGCTGCCCATGCTGCTGCCTCTGGAAAATGCTTCCAGAGTTAACTCCTACCATCGCGACCAAGGTCGGGCGCATGCCAGGAGTAACCGTCTCAGTCAGTGACCGATGTATCGGATGTGAGACCTGTCAGGAGGACGTTTGTTTTGTCAAGGCTCTTTCTATACTGGATGGTCACGCAGTGATTGGTGATGCGTGCAGAGGATGCGGCCGCTGCGTCAGCATTTGTCCGGAGGAGGCAATCGAGATCCGCTACGATCATGACCACATCATTGATAAGGCCATCTCGCGCATCGGGCACCTTGTTAACGTCGAGTAAACCTTGCGAAGGTTTAGGCGAACCGGAGGTTCGTTAACCGCAGGTTCGCCAACTTTCACAAGGTTGTGTCGCCCCCATACCCACGAAACTGGATCTCTCCCCATTGGCCGTTCGTCCGCCAATCTGGATCTTCATTCCCAATCGCTTCAGCTGTGCCAGGTTCTAGACCGCAAATAACCTCTGATTTGTTCGTCCGCAGAGCGGTGATTGGCGCGGGGAAATAGCTGAGGACTTCCCCAAAGGACGCAGTCTCCGCCCAGTGGCGGTCCCCCAGAAGTCGCCTGTAATTGGCATCGCCTTTACTAATGACGAGATCTGAAGAAGTGAGGTCGGAGCGCAGTGAAACTGGCATCTCCCACATGGGGCAAGGCGAGGTCCAGAACTCATTTGCTCGAAGTCTCAATTGACCTGCCTCGATGTAACTTGCCAATCGCCGAGCAAATTCCTGCACTTGACGGTCAGAATCACCCGTTAGAAAAGTTACTGTTGATTCGATATCCTCAGTCATGGCATCCGACACGAAGATCGGGTACCCCTTAGGATGAAGGTGGATTGAGCCGACCAGTCCTGTGCCAAGTAGGTAATCCGCCATGCAAAGGTCTGTCACTAGCTCAAACCCAGCGTTATCGATGATGATGTCCACGCGCGCAGCCTCACCTGCTATTTCAAGCAGATGATCTGCAACATCCCTTGAATCATTCACGACTATGTGATCCAATTCACCCTGTGATTCTGTGATACTGACACCATCATCCTCGACCGGCCAGATGCTTAGATCCACCTGATTCCCCCAGAACTCAACTATCAGCAGAGTGACAATGGTCTGCCAGGCCATATCACCCTTCTGTACCCAACGGTTCACACGAAGGCTCAGACCCCGGATAGCATCAAGTGCGGTTCGAATCCCTTTCTGCTTCTGAATGAGAAATGGATCCTGAAGGAATCCAGGTGAGCCCGATTGGAAATAATCCGTCGCTTCCAGTATGCGGCGGTAGAAGTAGAACTCGATGAAGAACCAGGGCGGACTGAGCCAATCTTCCCCGAGGTAAGGACGCACATAATCATCCCACGCCTCGGAATCCGGCGCCTCCGGATCATTAAGGGGGCGAATGGGCCTATTCGGGATCTCTTGAATTAGATCTCGCAATGCTTTGACCGTAGAGGGTGGGAAAGTATTTTCTTCGATCGTCCGTCGGGCGATATCCGGTAGCCGCCGTACGATGGTATCGTGTGCGAAAGTGCCCAACTCAGAACCGCGCAGCGGCTCCGGAAGTGGCAGAGAGGGCTTGATGGACGTATTCATGCTGGATATTGTACTGAATTTCCAGCTTGAGTTTCCCAGATCAAATCGGCCTTTACCCGGCGGCAGGTAAGTGCCAGTACACACAACGTACGATGCGAGCGGGAATGGCGCCCCGCCATTCCCTATCCAGCACTACTTCTTAGTCCTATCTTGTGGACACAAATCCTACAAAGATTGCTACCTAGTGTAGGTCCCCATAAGGTCTGCATAATCTAGAATATGATCTTCCATAGCATTCAAAAGATAAGCACTATTCGCGCCTGCTTCCGGGTCAAGAATCGTGTCCAGTGCATAAAGCTTGAACACATATCGGTGTGTTCCGCTTGGCGGACAAGGCCCTCCATATTCCATCTGCTCCCAGCTGTTCTCACCGAAGAGACTGCCGTCGTACCGATCTACTCCGGGGGGTATGTCTTCTTTCAGAAATCGAGCTTCGGCGGGAAGATTGAAGAGCACCCAGTGCACCCAGGTGCCACCAGGTGCATCGGGATCATCGAAGATTAAAGCGAAACTCTGTGTTCCCTCGGGTGGATCGGTCCATGCGAGAGGCGGCGAGACATCATCCCCATCACACGTATACTTGATGGGAATAGGAGCTCCTTCATTAAAAGCTGAGCTTAAGAGCTCAAATGGCTGTCGCTCTGGTGTGCTTTGAACATAAATCACAAAGTTATCGAATAGCACGTCTGTCCCCGCACCTCCCACTGTGCCCGCAACCATGCCGACATCTCCTTTTAGGAAACTAGAATCCCAGGCTTCGAGCAACAACTCTTCGTTGACTGAGAGGCGCAACTGTTCTCCGACGCACTCTGCTCGCAGATGATTAACCTCACCGATGCCTGTATGGATGGCTTCACTGGCTTCATCTGATTCTTCCAGAACTTCAAAACTGTCTTGGATCTGCTTCTGAATGCTATAGTTTCCATCACTGCTTATGAAGAAGAAATACGCATCGAAGGTCACATCGTTCATACGGCACATGAGACCATAGCGATTTGTCTCAGGCCCACCGATGATGGAGGCATCAACTTCAACACGAACATCGAAAAAATCTTGATAGGTCCTCACCCAGAACGTGTTCGATGGTACATCCACGAACATTCTGTATCCACCGTCTTCATAATCGAGGACGCCGTCGGCCTCATGATACCGGTCCCAGCCACTTTCCTCGTATGAGAAATCATCCTCGAAGATCGCTTTCCAGGGCTCCTCCGTTGGAGGTTCCCCCGTTGAATCTTCCTCTGCTGGAGGGGTCTCGGCGGGGGGAACTTGAGTGGCTGTTGGAGCTTCAAGCTCGGTTTTGGGCACCTTTGTGAGCGCGGGCAATTCTGTCGGCATCTGATCTTCTGGACCTGCGCAGGCCCCGACAAATATCACGAGAACCAAAGTCAAATAAACTATCAGACCATTAGATCTTTTATCCGTCACAACAACCTCCCGCGTCGAAATTCCTGATATAGCCTGCAGTCTTGAAGAGACCTATCACCTCAGCATGGGCCACTAAACGCCGGCATTTTTATTCACTTCCATATCCTACTTTACATATTCACATCAGAGGGCGCAACTTACCCATCTGACTATTTACAACTCTCCAATAGTCGATGTCCATAGACATGCAAAGTGCCCTTTCCAGAACCCTTAAAATTGGCCTTGCTATCTAGTATTGCTCAGGATTATTGCTGCATCTGGTAGATGACCCGTTGCACAAAGTCATGAAACGTTGTAGATTGTTCACGCGGCAGGACATTGCAGCCCACATTACAGATAGTTACGCTGAACCCCCACCAGATCTTTCAATCAGGTTGGACCCCCTCTCTTTCCGCTCCAGTGCACCTCTGCATCAGGACGGCTTAACCGTTCCACGAAAGCAGGTATCCGTATGAGAATGAATAGACCAAGAGTGGGCCTGTCGTTATTGACCATTGTGCTGGTGGCGAGCGCTCTCGCCCTGCTGGCTGGATGTGCTGAGCCTACACCCCCTCCGCCTACCGCTACGCCCACCCAGCCTCCTCCAACCGCAACCTATACCCATACGTCCACTCCCAGCCCATCGTCGACGCCAACGTCAACGATCACACCAACACCATCCGTCACACCCACAGAAACACTCACCCCAACATCAACCATGACACCAACTCAGACAGATACCCCCACTCCAATGGAAACACCCACTCCATCCATCACCCCAACGGAGGAGATTCCTACCATCACCGCAGACGGATCCGTCAACTGCCGCTACGGTCCAGGAACGGCCTACTTTTACGCATACGGCTTACATGAGGGCGATGTTGCACGCCTCGATGGACGCAATGATTTCTCGACCTGGTTTTGGGTCCGGCCCGAGGGACTTGATTGGAACTGCTGGGTAGGCTCAAGCGTCGTCACACCGTCCGTTGATCCCAGCGCAGTGCCCATTGTCTACCCTCAGCTCTATGTCAATCCCGCCGTTCCCTCCCTCACGGGCGTGAGCGCGTCCCGAAATGGTAGCAAGGTCACCATTAGCTGGAATCCTGCCCCGCCGGCAGTTGACCTGGGTTACCTCATTGAAGCGAGGATTTGCACCAGTGGATATCAAATGGACGTAGCTTACAGCACCACCAATACATCTTATACGCTCACTGACGAAACAAGTTGTTCGAGAAATTCTTACGGAAAGGTGCGTGTTTTCAACAAATTGGGTTATGGCAATTCCGTGAAAATCCCTTGGCCGTAGATCAGAATACAGTAGACAGTAGCCAGTAGTCAGATTTCGAGACTAGAGATTGGACTATAGAAGCGAAAGACGGAGGACCAACGACCAAGGACCAACGACGAAGGACGAAAGACGTGGAAATGGAATTATTATGGAAGAGTTATTTGCTAACTGCATGTCATTAGTCGTTCGTCCTTGGTCCTGTGTCGTATAAATCTGATCTCTGTCTACTTGTACCCGATCCCCGATTAACTGATTCCTGATTACTTCTTGACCTATCAACCCATAGACCCATTCACTTCTTGCCCTTTTGACGTATCATCTCATTGCCTTTATCATGACAAGTTACACATATAATGTTAGATCACAGGATGAGTAGATTCCGCTTATGGATACAGAAATGAGCAAAATAACCCACGTCGTGAAACGCAGCGGGGCAATTGTCCCGTTCAACCCAGAACGCATCGTTAACGCTATTTACCGCAGCGCAGTCGCCGTTGGAGGAAGAGACCGTAAACGGGCAGAGTGGCTGGCAGAGCAAGTTGTTGAAATCCTTGAAGAGCGCTGCCCCGATGGTCATACCCCTCACATCGAGGAGATCCAGGACATCGTTGAAGAGGTCTTGATCGAAAACGGTCATTCCCAGGTGGCTAAGGAATACATTCTTTACAGGGAGGAGCAAGCCCGCAGACGCCATGTAGAAGCGGAGCGCGTTTCCCAACCCTCCGGCAATATCCCTTGGGCGAAGATATGGTACGTACTCGATTGGGCTGTCTCCCACAATCTCCACTCTATTGAAGCCATAAACGAGCGTATTCGTCGCGATGAATTCCCAGACATCGTCCATGCCTCGGAAGCAGCCTACGAAGATGAGGTCCGTTTCGCCGCCGAGATGATCTCGAAACGCAGTGAGAGCTTGAAAATGGTGATCATCAGTGGCCCATCATCTTCAGGTAAAACGACGACGACAATCAAGCTTGAGAAGCTCTTGCAAAGGAATGGGCTGCAGTTCGTCGCGATGAACGTGGATAACTATTTCTTCGATCTTCAGATGCACCCAAAAGATGAGTTCGGTGATTATGACTTCGAGACACCCCAGGCATTGGATCTGGAACTCATTAGCGAACACCTGCAGCTTTTGGTACAAGGTGAGGAAGTGCTAGTCCCTCATTATGACTTCAAAAAGAGTAAACGAACGCTCAACCAAATCCCAATGAAGCTAGAAGAGAATGAGATCCTGCTCATCGACAGTCTTCATGGGCTATTCCCGAAAATGACCCAAGGCATCCCCGAATCGATGAAATTCAAACTCTACCTTGAACCTCTTCTCCAGATGAAGGGACCCGATGATCGGTATATCCGATGGGCCGATCTTCGCCTAATTCGACGTATGCTGCGCGATTCGGTACACCGGGCCTACAATCCCGAGAAAACACTGGAACATTGGCACTATGTCCGCGCCGCCGAATTACGCTACATAATCCCACACATCAACACAACGGATTACATTATCAACAGTGCTATGCCCTACGAGATTGCCCTCTACCGACCTCGACTTCTTGAGCAATTCGCGCATTGGGAGGAGAAATACCGCGGCGATCCGCTGCGTGAGGACGCCTACACCAGAGCGTCGAGATTGCGTAAGGTTTTAGAGGCTGTTGAACCTGTTGAGGATGACTCCAGTGTTCCCGCTGACTCTGTTCTGCGGGAATTCATAGGTGGAAGCAACCTCCAATACTGAAGCCTCCATTTCCTGATTACAATCCTTAATCAATGAAGTGCGCTGACCTCGCGAATTCCTGCTGCTTGCAGGAACCTGTGCAGTTATCCCAATTTGATGTCGACCATTCACCAATGCCGAGTTTGGGTTTCAACAGGCGTAGCCTGCGCTTCTGCTGTGGGTTTAGGTAAGCGCCAAATAGCAAGCAGTCCCGCGATGAAGAACAGCAACGAGGTTGCGAGGAATGTGCTGCGCATACCGAACCACAGAGCAACACTTGACCCTATCAAGGGTGCAAGAGAACGTGCTCCGGCGCGGATGGAGTTGTCCAAGCCATAGACGGCTCCCTCCTCACCCGGAAGAGTGTAACTTACCAGGAGCGCACTAATGGCAGGTATGATGCCGCCCATCGCAACACCTATCAACCCATAAAGGACCAACAATTGCCAGCCTTCTGTCACCCAGCTTGAGGGGAGATAGAGCAGCGCAGCAGAGAATGCGGACACAACGAGAACTCGACGATGACCGACACGATCTCCCAACCGACCTAAATAGACTGCGCTTAACGTTGTCGCTGCCGCGCCAACTCCGATGACTAGCCCGGTGAATGTGTTCACCCCTGTATCCTCGATGAGAAGTTCAAGGACGAAAAGAGGCAGGATGGGAATGATCATCATCCGCGCTAACTGGCTCATAAAGCGCAGCCCATAAGTCGGCTTGACACCTTCCATGGATAGGAGCCCTCCCCACCTAGCCAAGAAACTACCGCCTCTACCTTGCGAATCCTCAGTTGGGACGAAGTTCTCCTGGACACCGAAAAGCACCAAAATACCGGCGAGGAAGAGAAGGGCTGATGTGATGAAGAAGGATGCACTGTACCCAAATGCGTCGGCTACCGCTCCCCCGATCAGTGGTCCTAACGCAACTCCAATTCCGACCGCGACCTGCAGTAATCCCATTGCATAACCCATACGTTCCCTGGGTGTTACCGAGGCCACAAGGGCATTTGCAGCTGCGAGCGTACCGGTGATCAGACCTTGAATGGCTCGCAGAATGACCAGTTGTTCTGCCGAGTTCACAAAAGCCATGAGGAGAAGGATTCCGGCGCCGCCAAACATCGACCGCTCGACCATCAACTTGCGTCCGTGGCGATCCGCAAGCATCCCCCAGAAAGGAGATGCGATCATCATGGTGAAAGCCTGAGCGGAGAAAACCAAACCAGCCAGTAATTCAATGCTGAGGCCCGTCGAGGAGCCGAGCGATTCCACATAGAGCGGCAAGAAAGGGAAGATGCTCGAAAATCCAACAGCTGTGATCAGCTGTCCGATGAAGATAATATACAGCGTGCGCTGCCATGGGGTGGCGAATGCCTGCTTCAGTGAAAGGATTCGCATGACCCCGTAATCATACTCGAGGACTGCCGTATCTGCAGCGGTATCAGGTCAAGAGGTCAATGAGTTGATAAGTCAAGAAGTGATCAGGTATCAGTGAATCAGGGATTAAATATCTAACTACTTGTTGCTCTCATCCGTTCCCCAATCTCCAGTCTCCAACGCTTTGGCGCAGCCAAAGCGCCTAGTCTCCTGCGCCTAAAAGTCCACCTCCGTCGACCACCAGCGTGGCGCCGGTGATGTACGAAGCCGCATCACTAGCGAGAAAAAGCACAGACCATGCCACCTCTTCAGGAGTCCCAATGCGTCCCATTGGACGATCGGCTGCATCGGCCATGAACTCTTTATATGGAATACCCAATTGGCTCGCTTCACTGTGCAACATTGGCGTATCGGTGTCGCCTGGGCACACGCAATTAACCCGTACGTTGTCGGATGCGTGGTCCAGCGCCATGGCTTTGGTCGGCAATACCACACCACCTTTGGATGTGCAATATGAGGCCGCCCTTCTCCCTCCCGCTAACCCCCAACCAGAGGCGATGTTCACAATCGCTCCTCCTCCACTATCGATCATGTGTAGCAATGCGAATTTACTTATCAGGAAAATACCCTTCAGGTTGACAGCCATCGTCCTGTCCCATTCGGCCTCACTAGTTTCCAACACCGACCCACGTTGAATGACTCCCGCAGCATTCACTAGAAAATGGAGGCCTCCAAATGTTTCCAAGACGCTCTCCACAGTTTCTTTACAGGAATTCGATTGCGTGACATCACAACGGTAGAACCGAGCCGAACCTCCACCATCAACGATCTCCACCGCGACTGCCTCTCCGCGATCTTCCTGTACATCCAAGGCTGCGACCGATGCTCCTGCCTGAGCAAAGAGGTGCGCCGTCGCTCGCCCGATTCCAGAAGCAGCCCCAGTGATCACAGCAACTTTTCCCCCTATACCTTCAAGAACGAGTTTATTGGACATCGTCGATGGCCTTTCTCGCCGCCTCAAGCGTGAAATCAACTTCATCCTCGGAATGGACCAATGAGGCTACTGAATGGAGCCCCGCGGAAGGAGAGATGTACACTCCATGTTTCATAAGGGACAGTGCGAAACGCTGGAACTTTGCCCTGTCAACGAACTCACAAAAAGTCCGGTAATCTCGGATGGCTGGTTCCTCGGTGAACATGATCTGGAACATGGGCCCAACGCCTTGAACGATTGCTGGTGTATCAGTTTCTCGAAAGATCTTGCGAAAGCCCTCATAAAGGCTTTCTGCAATGGACCAAATGTGACTGAAAGCTGCACCTCCATCCGCTCGCAGTTCTTGCAACGCGGCCCGGGCAGCAAATAATCCAATTCGAGAGGCGTTCTGCGTTCCGTAATGCAACACGCCACCCCAGGTCAGAGCTTGCATAATGTCCGCTCTCCCAGTCAACGCCGCTACAGGCAGACCAGCACCTAACGCCTTACCAAATGTAGCGAGATCCGCATCAACACCATAATACTCTCCACATCCGCCGGGAGCGATGCGGAATCCCGTTACCGTCTCATCGAGAATCATCAAGACACCCTCACGATGTGTAAGCTCCCGCAGTCCTGTCATGTACCCAGGATCAGGTGGTATTACACCCATATTGCCCATGATCCCCTCAGTAATCACGGCCGCGATCTGCCCGCGATGTGTCTCCAATGTGCGCTCCACCGCTGGCAGGTCGTTCCACGGTACAAGGATGGTGTCCTCAAGTGCACGGCGGTTCAAACCCGAACTTTCCGGAATCTTGATAGGATCGCGAGGGTGGCCGAGTGACATAATCGAATGAGGATGGACATTTACCAGGAAATCGTCAAACCACCCATGGTAGTGACCCTCGAACTTGATGAACTTCGGCTTTCCGCTGTACCCGCGTGCGAGACGTATGGCGGCCATGGCAGCCTCCGTACCTGTATTGGCGAAACGCACACGCTCGGCGTTGGGCACCATCTCCCGGATCAGTTCCGCCACTTCAACCTCAACCTCCGCAGCTGTTGCAAAAAGGGTTCCACTAGATGCAGCCTCAGTCACAGCCTCGGTAACGCTTGGGTGTGCATGACCCAATGGCAGAGCACCGTAAGCCATCATCCAATCCACATAGCGGTTACCGTCAACATCATACAGATGTGCGCCCTCGCCCCGCTCCATGAAAAGCGGGTAATCACCATAGTTCGCTGGTCCACGGGAAGGAGAACTCACTCCTTCCACCAAGACCTCCACTGCGCGCTGAAACAGATCACGAGATCTTCGAGTCGAATAGGTCATGGGCTTCACCTTTCTGATAAGGGCAGCTCAACACCATGCCCCCTGGCATATTCCATGAAGCGATCTATAAGTTCTCGGGCTCTCCATTCCGCATCGTCTGGTTCGAGACGCTCACAGTCATATCCCAATGTTTGGCGCATGATGTCCACAGTTTCTGCCCGAAAAACCACTGTTCCATCGCTCTCAACGCGGTCGATCCCATCATAGGCATGGGAACGGTCATTGATGGAGACGGCCTGCTCAAATGAAAGCTCTGGCGGAATGTCTAGCGTGACACCTTGCTTGCTGGCACGAATCGGGTACCCGCCGGGAAGTCCACTCGGACCTGGCGCATGAAGATGCATCTCCTCGGTGGAAAGCAGCGCACGGATCAATCGAACCGCAGAGGCAGCTGAGAGAAAGTTCCATGCAGGACCATCGGGTAAAGGATAAGGAGTAAAGAGCAATTCCCCATCGTGGATCCTCTCAGATACGTCCTCCCCCCTATGCTCCATTTTCAAATAAAAGGGAGGGGGCTCACCCTCGCGGTCTCCGAACACCCAATCTTGCAAAGCATGATGGGCTATTAGGTGAGTACGAAGGTTCATCGGCTCGGTCGCCAACTTCCGCGAACCCAACAGCTGAAGTTTGAGGACCACTTCATCTAGGTTTCCTATCCCTGCAGTCGGCGTCAGCCCAATGCCTTTCAGGACTGCATTAACCACATCCGGGTAAGGTGCGATTAATGAGAAACCCTCGTAGTTCGCAATCTGAAGAGCCTGCATAAGCTTCATTGGCAGTGTGAGATGCACCGGAAGCCAGGCGCCGAAGCTAGCCTGTTTGAGAGAGGTCGCTCCCTCCGGAAGCAGATCCGCCAACCACCATGTCATCATGCTCGCGGTGCACAGAATGATCTTGGGGTTTGCCGCAGCTATGATCTCAGCCGTTGCATCCACCTGGTGGAGATCCAAGGTAACAAATTGGATGTCGGGATCATGTCCACCCGCTAATGCACTTAATTGTGACAGTTTGCAACGCGCCTCACCTCGTTGAACATTCCTGCTGCCTACTAGGATGCTCTCGACCCCCTCCACACGGGCCAGGAACTCCAAAACGATCCCGCCAAGGTCCCCTAAACCAACTAGCATCACGTCCGCTTGAGTGGTCATATCTTGTTGCCATTCACATTCTTCGCCTGACACTATACATCAAGCCGCCGAGAAAAGTGAGGCATTTGATAGAGCGAAGTTCACGCGTGTTTAAGCTGGTACCTGACGCCTTGGAGAGGAGTCATTATCTTCTAACAAGGTGACCAGTTTCCGAACTCCCTCTACTCAACATCCGTCCTTTACTAAGGAAGAGCATTGATGATCGTGCACAAAAGTCGTGAAAATCTGTAATGCGAACATGGAAATCCTGAGGTTCTTGAAAATTACATCGTACAAATATAAAATTTAGGATCGCCTAAATTTTTTTATCACATACGGTCAACTTCCTCCTGTTCCAAAGCCGCACTGATCCGAAAAGGAGCCCACGATGACAGAGAAGCCCACTACCCCACAGACCGAGGATCAACAAGATCTCAATCGAGCCGTCCGAAAACGCTTTACGCAGGTCATTATCCTGTTTCTCTTTCAAGCAGTGATCCTCTTCGCCTCTTCTGGACAGCTCGACTGGGTGAATGCCTGGGTTTTATTAGGTATTAACTTGGTCATCTTCGCTATCAACGGATACTTTATGCTTCGTTATAGCCCGGACACCGCCGCCGAACGCGCTGAGAGCAGGGACATGGAGGATTGGGACAAAGTCCTTGGCGGCCTCGCTTACCTGATGTACGCTGTTGGGATCCTCCTCGTCTCCGGGTTGGATCAGCGTTTTGGGTGGACAGGAGACTTATCTCTTGGGATACGGGTCCTCGGCGCAGTACTCTACATCTTGGGACAGCTTCTCTTCAGCTGGTCGATGATTTCTAACGCGTTCTTTTCAGCCAGAGTACGTATCCAGGATGACCGCGATCACGTCGTGGTGACCACCGGGCCTTATGCATTTGTTCGTCATCCTGGGTACGTAGGCATGATCATCCAATCATTCGCCATTTCATTGCTTCTCGAATCCCTCTGGGCCCTCATCCCAGGGGTGATCGCGGTATGTTCGGTGGTCGCACGGACAGCCTTTGAAGATAAAATGCTGCAAGATGAGCTTCCAGGTTATGCAGAATACGCCGACAAAGTCAAATATCGCCTGGTGCCCGGGATCTGGTAAACAGTAGTCAGTAGACAGTAGTCAGAGAAAAAATGGAGACTAGAGATTAGCTAATAAATGCCTCTTGATGTCCTTACTCCACGCTGACTTCTTGACATATCAACTTGTTGACTGATCAACTGATTCACTGATCCCTGATCACTTCTTGACATCTTGACCTATCAACTCATTGACGTACTAGCTGAAAGCTGATCGCTGATAGCTGAAAGCTTAAGGCTAAAAGCTGATAGCCAAATGCTGATATCTGATCCCCGATTAACTGATTCCCTTCTTATTCATTCCCACTAGAATGTAGTACCATCTGAAGAAGATATGGGATGAAGTGTGAAATGACATCACCCGAGACAGCCACGTACCCCAAGCTACGAGCCCTGGATATGACGCCCATCCAACAAGGCGGACAGGCGCTCATCCTACTGCGCGATCCTCTGGCGCTGACTGAAAAATCGCTCGTCATCCCCAGCGTTCTGGGGCCAATCCTCGGGCTTTGTGACGGCACCCGCGATGAATCCGGCCTCAGCGCTGCGCTTGCCATCCGCTTTGGACAAAGGATATCCACAAGCGAGGTGCACCAACTTATCACCGCTCTGGACGAGTCACTTTTTCTGGAGAACGAACGCTCTCAAGAAGCTCTTATCGCAGCACAAGAGGAATTTCGACACGCGCCATATCGACCACCCATCCTCGCCGGCGTGTCATACCCGGAAGATCCTAGTGAACTGCGCATCATGCTCCAGGGCTACCTGGATGATGTAGACGCACCTCCCTCCCCTCATGAGATACGAGGCCTGATCAGTCCGCATATCGATTACGAACGTGGCGGCTCGGTCTACGCCGAGGGTTGGGGACGGGCGCAGGAAGCCGTCCGCGAGACAAACCTGGCCATCATCTTCGGGACAAATCATTTTGGCAGTGACTACCCACTAACCATGACCAGACAGAGCTACGCTACGCCATTCGGAATCCTCCCGACGAACCAGGAGGTTGTCGATGCTCTGGCGAAGAGTGCCGGTGAAGAGGATGTCTTCGCTGGAGAGCTTTATCATAAGGGTGAACATTCTATCGAACTGACTGCGGTTTGGCTTCACCATATGCGAGACGGTAGCCCCATTGAACTTGTTCCCGTGCTTAGTGGCTCCTATGAGCAGTTCTTCGGTCGTGAAGACGACCTCGGCAAAGATCTCGTGATCCAGCAAATGGCAGATGTCGTGAAATCAGCATCAAAAGACCAGCGGGTGCTTGTAATTGCAGCCGGTGATCTCTCTCACGTTGGTCCGGCATTCGGCGGTCTGCCGGTGGACTTTATGGGTCGTGCCCGGGTGCAGGCAACAGACGAGGAATTAATTGCTCACATCTGCGCCGGAGACGCTCAAGCTTTCTTCGAAGGCGTCAGCCGCATTGAAGACCGCAATAACGTGTGTGGGCTGTCACCCATTTATCTGACCATGCGGATGCTTAGTCCGGTGAGTGGCGAGCAAGTGGCTTATGACCGCTGCCCAGCGGATCTCGAAAACACCTCGATTGTGTCCATCTGCAGCATGCATCTATATTAGGCTCCCCACCCCTGAATGGAGACAACCAAAATGGCGCAAGTGATCAGTATTCACGAATACGTCCTCCGACCTGAGGTTGACAAGGCGCGTTTTGAACGGGCGATCCTTGAAGCACGCGAGCACGGCATGCTTCAGCTTCCGGGTCTTATTGGACAATATTTCCTGCGCGGGATTAAAGGATCGCGGCGAGGGAAATACGCTGCGATTTGGATCTATGAGAGCAGAGATTCATGGGAGAAGCTTTGGGGATCACCCGACTATCCAACCAGTAGTGAGGAGTATCCTGAGGACTGGAAGAAATGGGAGAGTGAACTCCGGCAATTCCTGGCTGAAGAACCTGATGAGATAGTGTTCACAGCTTATGAGGCACTTTGATTGGATCATTGAAGCACGAATGAATCTCAGTGCCCCGAACCTAAAACCGTTTGTAGAACTCGGCGGGTTCCAACTCGGGAAAGCTCCCCTTATGAGCAAGGTGCTGTCTGACATCCACGCACAGATGGCATTTCCCCACGTACCCATCTTCGTTAGGCTGATAATCGAATGCTTGCCGTGCGAATGCCATTAGTCCGTACGGCCCCGACTCGATGAGTGTATTGATGATCTGCGGGTATCGACCCCTCTCAAAATCATCCATGAGCCCGGGTAAATCATGCCAATCTCCCTCGCTCAATCCCCCACAGAATCCTGAGATGAAGTTGCCATAGAGGTCCATATGCGAATGGTGGGCATACAAGATCTCACGCCTGCAATTGTTCGTCCTATATGCCTCTGGAGAGTGCCGGTTGGTCAGATGCCCCAGCTTATATGCTGAGCGACCCCCCGAGATTAATCCGTAACCCTCCCAAAACAACCTCCCGGCTGCCTCCTCACCAAAGGTTTCAACATAATGCTCAATGGGCGTCGGTCCGTCGATACCAAAGGATCGAACCTGATCGATCCATTCCGGAAGATAGACAATCACCCCTCGTGAGCCTAACACCTCCAGAGCCAGTCGAATCCCCAGCAGTGTGCGCTCTGGGGGAATGGTTTCAGCATGAAATGGGGAACAGCTTATGAGGATCGCTTGAAGTCCGGCTTCTTTCAGCTTCGTGAAGCGCTCCATCACGAGCTCGTCGCGCACACACCATCCAGCATTAGTCTCCACGTAAACAGGGATTGCAAGGTCAACGGCGACTCCTACTGCGTACAGCAGAAGTGGAAAATTAAGGAACGGCTCACCGCCGGTGATGTGTACCTGGAATGGTTGATCCCAAACCAGCATCGCCTCCAGCGCTGCATCGATCTCTTCTTCTGCCATCCAATCGGCCCAGCCCGGACCACAGTTGTAAAGACAATGAACGCATTCCGCCTGGCATTTGTATGAAAGGATGAGACCGAGATCAGATGGATGAAGTGGTTTGCGGGTGAACATGGCTGAATTCCCGCAGCAAGTATATCCAAGCCACCGGAATTTCAACAGACAGATGATGCGATGGATTTAGTGGATAAATCCAGCAGCGAGCATCCTGCTTGTGGCACGAATGGAAGTACCGCCAAAGGCAGTGTCGTGAAAAGATCGATAATGTTAAAAAACTTACACTTCATGACATCGACCTTGAATCATAGTGCCTTAAGTGAGGAGATTGAATCATGGGAAAACCCAATAGAAAGACCGCGTTGATCCAACTCCTGGAAAAATCACGCGCCGACGAACTCGCTTTTTGGAACAACCTTTCGGAAACCGAACGTTCAGCCAAAGGAGAATTTGATCACTGGAGCCCCAAAGATAACATGGCACATGTCATCGCCTGGAAGGACGACCTGGCATACCAACTGGAGGAAGCCGCGCGCGATAAAGCACCAAAACGTCCTGACTATGAAGAGGAGAACCGCAAGATCTTCGAAGTAAACTATGACAGAACCTGGGAAGAACTGCTGACTGATGAGGAGACCATATTCACCCGGCTCAATATTGCTGTCGAGGCTTTGACTGACGAGCAATTGGATGATCCAAACCGTTACGAATGGACCATTGAGCGGCCTCTGTGGTGGAGAATCGGCTTCACGGGCTATTACCATCCTATGGACCACTTATGCACTCTCTATCGCGAGCGCGGTGAAGAGGAGAAAGCTCGTGCGATCCATGAACGCATCGCCGTGGACATGAAGGAAGTAGATGAAGCCGATACCTGGCAAGGTACTGTGACGTACAACCTTGCCTGCTTCTATGCGTTGAACAGCGAGCTAGAACTGGCCATGAACAATCTTCGCGAGGCCTTTAAAGCTAACCCCAGCTTGATGGAGTGGTCCGAACAGGATTCGGATCTCGATTCGTTGCGAGAACTGCCGGATTTCCAGGCGCTTTACACATAGAACCCTTGCGAAGGTTTAAGCGAACCGCAGGTTCGCCAACCTTCGCAAGGGTCATTCCGAATCTGTTCGTCATTCTGAGGAGCGGAGTGAGCGAAGCGAATGGAGTGACGAAGAATCTCGTTCTTGGGACAGTTTGGCCGAGCCTTCGGAAAACCAGATTCTTCGGTCGCCTTACGGCTCCCTCAGAATGACATTTCACAACTACTTGTCATTCCGAGGCGCGACAGCACTGAGTAATCCCTATGATGAAACATATCCTTCGCATCGACACAGGGATTCCTCTCTCACCGCTCCGCGGCTCGTTCGGGATGACATGCTCCTCCAAGAATTCGCACGGACATGAATGTCCGTGCTGCGAAACATGCGCCGACTGAAGCCGGCTTTAGCCCCGAAGGGGCGCAATTTTTTAGCCCGGCGACTTCATCGCCGGGCGTACCTTCACCGGTACGCGTTCACACCAAATTCCATGGGCGGCGATCCGTATTCAAATGCGCCCATATCCGGAGCATTCCCCGTATAAAAATCATTGAAATTCGATAGAACCACGCCATCGTCGTATCCAGGACTTCCCGGCAGCAGTGCAAACTCACCCATTCCCCCGGCACGGCTGAAAAGCAAGTTGTCAGGATCATACTGAGGTTGAGCCCCATCCGTCAGGTTTATCCCATGACTCTGGTGTGGGCGTGCGTCGCAATTTGTCTTGATCCTCCCGTTGTACATGTCATAGTCCCAATCATTGGTGCAGCTGTTGACATTATCCCGGAAGGTAGTGTGCCAATCCTTGTAGTTGATGAAGATGTTGTTCCTTGAAATAAGCTCGTAGAGATCCCCACCAGAACCGACGATCCCTCCATCGCTGCCCAGGGGGTAGGTCCCCCCGACCGGCGGCTCGGGTTGGAGCACCGTGTTATGGAAAACATAGGTTCTTCCGCTACCATACCAGGTTCCATCCCGAGTATGCCCACCCGATTTAATGAAGGTACCCCGGCCGTACAAATCTGAGTCCTCCTCGATCGCACTCTTCCGACTGGACCCAGCCACATTACGCCAGATATACAGCGGTCCTTTGCTTGTGCTGGCGATGGCAATCTTTACAAAGGACTCCTCGATGTAATTCCCCCAGATGCGCACGTTCATGTTCGCGCCTTCGCTCTCAATGCCGTCGTCCCAGCAATGAGCCACGTAGTTCCCGTAAATATCAGAATCACGATTTGGGAACCCTTCAAAGCTGAAATTCGACCCTCCCCCAATGGGATCGTTGAAGTAATGATCGATATCGGAGTAAATCTCGTTATACCGTATGACGTGATTTCCCTTGCTGTTATAAAAGGTTATTGCTTGAGGACCCCCGGGATGATACGTATTTTTATCCTCGCGGTACTCCTCCCAGCTATTGGTGTCCGAACGTGGATGGTGCATCCGATTCCGTTGGATGATGATGCGTTCCACCTTGGCATTACCGCTCGCGTAAATCGCGTTTTGACTCCCCTGACCCCACCCTTCTGGGCCATTGGTGCCCCAGCCGCTGATGTCGTTCTCTTCGATGACAACGTCATGGGCACCTCCGGTAAATTCGATCCCGTGTCTTGTGGAGCCCAGAAGGGTTAATCCTCGAATGATGACGTGTGCAGCTTTTCCAGTGACCTTGATATTCGCCGACGAGTTGTACTCCACATCGATGGTCGCGCTACTTCCCGGCGTGTGCGTGTAGAGGATGTAACCCTCAGGTGTCCCAGCCCGGTCGATAATGAGCGTTTCCGTGGACCGTTCAGGAAGGTATATGGTCTCGGCAATGGGGAAATGCTCGCTCCACGTCCTAAAGCCAAATGTCTCTACCGTCCTACTGCCCTGCAAAGTAAGACGTATCTCATAGAGGGTTCCTGAAGTGAGGTCGACGATGCTCCCTCGGTATTCACCATCGCGTTTGTCGAACCACAATGGCAAACCATCCCTCCACTCCGGAGAACCCACAACACGAAACTGGACTTTGGCCTCGACGCTTTCGCTCCCGCCCGCAGGATCCCAGTAAATTCCCATGGAATGGAATGTTGAAACGACCTGGACGCTAGGCGGAGGTGGAGGCGGCTCACCAATCTCCAATCCAAGCGCCTTGGTGAGGATCATTGCCATCTCACCGCGGGTTACAAGGTTCTCAGGGCAGAATTGCAGATTCAGCGCACTCTCACATGCGGTGATCAGACCTGCGTTGTACGCCGCTTCCGCCCAATCGGCATACCATGCACCAAGATCCACATCTTCGAAAATCCCAGTGGGTTCTGGTGGTAGGTAATCCGGACCATAGAGAATTCGCAAAGCGAACACGCTGGCTTCAGCCCGGTTATGTCCCTGTTCCGGACAGAAAATCAGCGGATCGGTTCCGCAACCGGCTGTGAAACCATCTTCCCACAGCGCCGTAACCCACTTCACCGACCAGAGTGAAAGAGCGACGTCGTCGAAGACCTGCTCGTTCGGTTGTGGAGGTAAATGCGCAGCGCCGTGGATCCCACGTTCAAAGAAAACCGCCCCCTCAGCGCGATTGAGCGGTCGATCTGGGCAGTACATCAATGGATCAGTGCTGCATCCCACTGTAAACCCGGCTCGATATAGCGCTTCAATGTACGCATGATAGGGATGATCCGGTGGTACATCCACAAAGGTGGAAGCAAGTGCAGGCGCACGATCTACCGACCAGAAGCCAGACCCGGGCTCAGAAATGTCCGAGTGTGAACCTGCCGCGCTGAGTGTCGGCGTTGAAAAAACAATGGCGAAGATAAGCAGGAAAGGAATGATCCTTTTCATGATATGCCCCAATAAAATGTCATTCAGTTCCGTGCTGTGACGGGCCCTCCGGCCTTCGACAGTATCCGCAATAAGGCAGATGGAGACTCAATGAATAGGATGAACCTTTAGAATCGTACGTTCAATCAGGGAACAGTAGACATGGTACCTTGGTCTCCGTGCTCCAGGTACGGTGGTCCTAGGGAGAAGAGACTGGAGATTAGACGCTTTGGCTCCGCCAAAGCGTTGGAGACTAGAGACTAATATTGAACTTGATTTCGAGTGCTGAAAGCTGACCGCTGAAAGCTGAGAGCTTAAAGCTAAAAGCTAACAGCTAAAAGCTCTTTTTTCCCCAGTTGCCTGCCTCAAGGCAATTCTCCTATAATCGCGGGATAGACTTAGGTGTAGTTCTCTTCAGGGATTCCAATTACCCCCCAACGCTGTCCTCCCTGAGAAAGGCAAGCTCCTATGAGCTACCTACTTGCCCATGACGTCGGTACAAGTGGAGATAAAGCAGTTCTCCTCTCGACGGAAGGTGATGTCGTTACAAAGGATTTTGAGCCATACCCCACTCATTATCCACATAGGCTGTGGGCCGAGCAGGATCCAGAGGAGTTGTGGAACGCGGTGGGGACGACGACACGGCGTGTGCTTCAAACCAGTGGAGTCCAACCCAAGGACATCATCGCACTTTCCCTTTCATCACAAATGGTCAACGCCATCCTATTAGATGAGAAAGGTGTACCGCTTCGACCGGCAATCAATTGGTTAGATGGCCGAGCAGTCGATGAAGCCGGCATCGTGGTACGCAAGCTTGGCGGACCAAGGATCTTCGCCATGCTGGTTGGCGTTGCTCTTACGGGCAAAGACCTCCTCCCCAAGTACCTATGGTTGAAGCGTAATGAGCCCGAGGTATACGAAAACGCCTCCACCATCTTCGACGTCAGCGGTTACATCCTGATGCGCGCGACCGGCAGGCTCTGCTATGAGTGGTCAACCGCGAGCGTCACAGGTTTCTTCAACCTGAAAAGCAAGTCATGGGACAAGACATTGATGCGCTACTTCGGCATAGACAAATCGAAGTTCCCTGAACTGGTCCAGTCCTACGAACAGGTGGGTGGATTGACGAAGGAAGCCGCAAGTTCGCTGGGATTGCTGGAAAGCACTCCAGTGATCGCCGGTGCGGGAGATGCGATGTGCGTTGCTGTAGGCTCGGGGGCCGTACTTAATCGCGATGCCCACCTCTGTCTTGGCACCTCCGGTTTCGTTGGCGTCATCACCAATCGCCGGGTGACTGGGCGGCGCGGGATCGCCACGCTCCAATTTGCAGATCCGGATAAACTGTTATTGATCGGCGAAACGGAAACCTGTGGGGAGTGTTTGAGATGGGCGGCGCGCGAATTGTATGGAACCCAACCAGGTCACCCCGCCTACGCTCACATGGATGAGGTGGTTGCGGAGACCAGTCCAGGATCAGGAGGCATGATCTTCGCTCCATGGATGTACGGCGAGCGATCCCCAGTAGCCGATGAGCGGGTTCGTGCTTCTTTCATCAACATCGGAGCTAACCACACACGCGCTCAAATGACCCGATCCATTTATGAGGGCGTCTCGTATAACTTACGCTGGATTCTCGAAACCATCGCTGACCAATACGGCTTCCAATCAGACCCACTGCGCGTGATTGGTGGGGGCGCACGTGGACAACCGTGGCTGCGCATCGTGTCCGATGTCACTGGAAGGACTTTAGAAGTCGTACCTCACCCACAGGAGGCGGCAGCTATTGGAGCGGCGCTGCTGGGTGGTGTGGGCATGGGAGTCTTTCCGTCCATCGAGGCGGTGAAACAATTAATCCAACCAAGCCTCACCGTCACACCAGATGCGAGTCATAAGGAGACCTACGACGAGCTTTATTCCGCTTTTCAAGAAATCTACGGATCGCTCCGGGGGATCTACCACGATCTGAACCGACCTCCGGAGAAGGTCTGACCACATAGCGCCCTCGTCTAATACATGTGATGAGGGTATAACGACCAATCTACGAAAGAAAACGGGTATGCATCCCTAAAGGCAATCTCACGGAGGGAACCATGGATCCTGCAAGCTCAGCCGAGATGTTCGAAAGTGTGGAAAACATACTCAAACCCTACAAAGAGGGTTTTATGAGCTTTAAGCAGCTCCCGGAAGTCGGTGTGGACCGTGAGGAGATCCTGCACGAAATGGAGAAACTGAAAAACCTCGAACAAGAAACATGGAAGGAGGGATTTGTTTCAGGTGCTGTCTATCACGGTGATGAAAACCATATCGATTTCTTGAATCGCATCTACGCATACCATTCACAGAGCAATCCCCTTCACCCCGATGTTTGGCCGAGCACAACCAAGTTCGAGGCTGAGATCGTCGCCATGACAGCGGACATGCTTGGTGCTGGAGAGCAGGAGGGAATCTGCGGCACGGTGTCCTCTGGCGGCACCGAAAGCATCCTGCTCGCCATGAAAACTTACCGTGACTGGGCTGAGCGCACAAAGGGTATTATCGAGGCCGAGATCATCGCTCCAACGACGGCTCATGCTGCATTCGACAAGGCGGCCCAATACTTCAGGATGAAGATCATCCGCACGCCGATTGACTCGGACTACCGCGCTGATGTAGACGCAGTCAGGAGCGCCATTACGGATAACACCGTTGTTATTGTCGGCTCCGCGCCTCCATACCCGCACGGCATTGTGGATCCCATCGAGGAGCTTTCCGAATTGGCTCGAAAGCGGGACATCGGATTTCATACGGATGCTTGCATGGGCGGTTTCATCCTCCCATGGATCAAGAGGTTGGGATTTGACGTGCCCGCATTCGACTTCCGATTGCCGGGCGTCACCTCCATCTCTGCCGACACCCACAAATTCGGTTACGCAGCCAAAGGCACCTCGGTGATCCTTTATAGAACACCAGAACTGAGGCACTTTCAATATTACTTGACGACCGACTGGCCAGGAGGTCTTTATAATTCCCCAACACTTGCAGGGAGTCGGCCAGGAGCGTTGAGCGCTGTCTGCTGGGCTGCCATGGTCTCCATTGGAGAAAAAGGATACCTGCGTGCTGCAAAAGAGATCATGAACACGTCCATCTGGCTCAGGGATGAGATCGAGAGCATCCCCGAACTCAAGGTCCTCGGAGACCCGCTCTTCATCATTGCTTTCGCCTCCGACGTCATTAACATATATCAGGTCATGGAAGTGATGACTCAGAAAGGTTGGGGACTGAACGGCTTACATCTGCCTCCAAGCGTACACATCTGTGTAACCTTGCGTCACACACAATCCGGCGTGAAAGAGAAACTCATCGAGGATTTACGCATGGCAGTGGAGTATGTCAAGGAGAACCCTGCAGCCTCTGAGGGGATCGGGCCGGTTTACGGCATGGCAGCTTCACCGGAAATGCGCGGTATGGTGACCGAGGTTCTCAAGTGGTACCTAGACACTCAATACAAAGTTTGAGTCATGCCTATTCCTCATTGAAGGTACCAATCCGCACAATACGTCAAAGGAGAACATGGTCGCGCAGTCCCGCGTGCAACGCGCAGGCTTTGCTCTTTCAGCATAGGTACAAAGCAACACTTCTTCGTGTACACCTTGGCATTGGCAACATGGCTTATGCTGGTCTTGGCGATGAGTTCCCATAACGCTCCACAAGAACCAATCCCCATTCGATCAGGTGAGTGGCCAACCACATTGCTGCGCGCGATAAGAGTGAATTTGCTGTTCTGCTTTTAGACGACCTTAACTGCTGAATGAGACGGTACTTCTTGACCTCTCGGTGAATCTCATTTCTGCGTAGTTCTTCCACTTCCATATCTTTCCAAGTCAACATCTCACACCTCCCGGACCTAATTACCTAGACCGGGACTTGACGTTCACGAAGGCTTTGTGGATATTCTTGCTGCTTCCATTCGGTGTAGCGTTCAATCGCGCGAGCTAAGCGCTTAACTCCCTCCACGATTCGCTCGGGCGGATGCATTGCGAAATTCAATCGCAAATTCCGCTTCACACGACCCCCGGGGTAGAAAAAGGATCCTGGCGCGTAGATCACACCCTCCTCACCTGCCAATGGGAATAGCTCATCAGCGGACCAGTCCGCCGGGAGCTGCTGCCAGAGGAACAATCCTCCATCTGGGACCTGCCAGGTGATGCCAGGGGGCATGCTGCTCTTCAGCGCATCCGCCATGGCGTCCCTCCGCTGGCGGTAGACCCTGCAGGCTCGTCGAAGATGCGCCTGATATCGGCCCACCGTGATATAAGCTTCCAGAGCCCTCTGCATCAGATTCGAGGTGGCCAGATCCATGGTCCTTTTGAGCGCAAGAAGCCGGTCAAGCGCCGGACCGGAAGCCACCAAGAAACCCACGCGCAGCGCAGGCATCAACATTTTAGAGAAGGTGCTCACGTAGATCACCCTCCCCCCAGGATCCATCGCCTTGAGCGCCGGTTGTACCCGACCGCCGTATCGCAGATCGCCAGCGAAATCGTCCTCCAGGACAGGCACGTTATACCGCTCAGCCAGGGCGATCAACTGTCTTCTTCGCTGCCCACTCATACATGAACCTGTCGGATTTTGAAAGGTGGGTATGGCATAGACAAGGTTGGGCTGACCACTCTGCATTAAATCCTCCATGTGCTCAACCATCATCCCCTGCTCATCCACGGGGATTCCCTGGATGCGTGCACCCACAGATCGGAACAGATCGATGATCATGGAATAGGTAGGGCTTTCAACAAAGACCACATCGCCGGGGTTCAGCGTCAGGTGCGCGACCATCGCGATGGCTTGCATCGACCCCGATGTCACAAGGACTTCGTCGGGGTGAGTGGGGATACCTTGAGAAGTGAGAATGTGTGCGATGGTCGTCCTCAGCGGTGGGTACCCGGCAGGATCACCATAATCGAGAGCCTCCATACCATCACGGCGGAGGACCTCTCGCATCGTCTTCCCAAAATCATCCACAGGGAATAGTTCCTTGGCGCCGAGACCCGCAGTGAATGAAATCAAATCCGGATGCTCAACAGAGGCAATGCACTTATCGATTTCCTGAAGGAGTGGCTGCCATGAGCGGCTGAGGAGCTCTTGTTGCCAAAGAGGCCAATCTCGGCCTGTGTTGTAATCACCCACCTCGGGGAAAGGTCTCAACTGCGCCGCAACATATGTCCCACTGCCGGGGCGTGAATAGACCAGTCCCTCCGCTTCAAGCTCGGCGTAGGCATTGACCACCGTGATGCGGCTCACACCAAGGCTCTCAGCCAGCAGCCGGCTTGCCGGCAGCCGCGATTCCGGGATGAGGTGGCCTGTCCGGATCTGCTCCCGAAGGAATGATTGGATCTGCCTGTAAAGCGGCGTTGGACCCTTTCGATCGAGCGGTATTCTCATGTGTGTAACCTCCACAATAACAAAGCCACTATGCTTAATTGGTATATTAATCTTCCGCAATTTTAATGCAAATGTATAGAGCCAATTTGCATTCGGCCTTATCAGACCACTCATTTATGAGGAACTGAGGGGATCTCCTGAGTTGGACAACACATTCGATCACGACGGCGCTAATACCCAATCCAACGTAAGGCCGCTGCAAATCACGAAGCGGAAAATCCATCTCTTTTTTTTGGACTGTATCCTCTGGCTTTGGGGAATTTCGTTTGCAATGTGAGCGGCATAGTCGTAAAGTAAATCATGCAAGGTTTGCATGTCACACAGTTAGGACTCATGCTTTTAACCTCCCTTGATTGGACCGAAACCTGCTCGAGATGATCAAGAGTTACCGAAAAGAAAGCTGAGGCTGAGATGAAAGTTGATCGCATCGAACTGTTCCATGTCGCCATTCCTCTCCCAAAGCCCTTCTATCCCTCCTGGATCCCCGGCTACCCACAGACTGCGAATCGATTCACGCTGCTGCGGCTGACCACCGACGATGGCGCGCAGGGGATTGCAGCAGGCGTTGCATTTGAACGTGAGAGGGAAGGACTTGGCGGCTTGATCGGTCCTTATCTCATCGGATCTGATCCGAGGGACATCGCCACAGTTCGCCAGCGTTTGCGGGAGGCTAGCTTTCTCGGCTGGCGTAACTATTGGATGGAGGCCGCCTTCTGGGATATCCGCGGCAAGGTGGAGGACAAGCCCGTATGGGCGTTACTCGGTGGAGAGGATGGTGGCCGAGCGGATGTCTATGCATCCACAGGCGAAATCCACCCTCCCCAGCAGCGCGCGGAGGAAGTGCTGAAACTACGGGAGATGGGCTTCAACACTGTTAAACTTCGGGTGCATAGCTTCGATCCAGCGGAGGATGTCGCCCAGATCAAGACCGTTCGGAATGCTGTGGGCGAGAACATGAACATTGGCGTTGACGCTAATCAGGGTTGGCGTGTGGCCCTTGTGGACGACGCGCCGCTTTGGAACCTGGAACGGGCGATAGACTTCGCCCGCGCCTGCGCAGAATATGATGTCGCCTGGATCGAGGAGCCATTGGACATGTACGCCTATGACGAACTTGCCCAACTGCGCCGCAATTCCGCCGTCCCCATCGCCGGCGGCGAGCTCAACGGCGGATGGCATGAGTTCAAGGTGATGCTAGAGAAGGGCAGCTATGACATTTATCAACCCGATGCCACCATGGGCGGTGGGATTACGGACGCGATCATGGTCATGGACGCATGTCGCGAAAAGAGCCTCGGATACACGCCGCACACTTGGACCAATGGTATTGGTTTCATCATCAACCTGCATGTCTATGCATCCGGTCCACGCGATCAGCCCATCGAATACCCCTACGAACCGCCGGGGTGGATCCCGGAGGTCCGCGACGGCATCCTTAGCGAACCCATCATTGTAAGTTCGGACGGCACCGTGCCCATCCCAGAGGCCCCGGGGTTGGGCATCGAATTGGACGAGGACAAACTTGAGCAATACGCAGAGAAATATTTCGAGATCACCTCGCGCGGAATCGCTGTGAAGACTATCCGTGAGAAAGGGCTTTTCACCGCCCTGCGTCTGGCTCGCAAGCGGAAAAAGTAATCAGCGTTTAGCTGTTAGCTTTCAGCGATCAGCTATCAGCTTTCAGTAGCCAGTAACCAGCTATCTGATCCCTGATTAACTGATTCCTGATTGTTAATCTCTAGTCTCCAGTCTCTAATCTCTTTTCCCCACCCCCGCATACATCTCCCCCATGAAGCTGGAATGGGCGCGTGCTGCGATGCTCACCTCGCGCAATCCAACGCGTCTTGCCAACTCGAGGAAACCATTCTCATCCAATGGGTGCGGCACTGCGAAATTCCCCCTCGAAGCGTTGTATTCAACCACGATCGCACGGCCACCTGGTTTTAAGTGCCCGGATAGGTCACCCAGAACCCTCACCTTCTCATTGTCATTCACGAAATGCATCGCGTTGGCGATCACGAAGCCATCAAGAGGTGGAAGGCTGAGCGGCCTCGTGAAATCTGTGTGGATTGTGTGGATCATTGCCGCTGGAAAGGTCTCTCGAAAATTCGCATCCAGTTGAGCCAGGGATCTTCGACTCTTATCGACGGCATAAATCTCACTTTCGGATCCGATGCATTCGTGGAGGATCGCGGTGAAAATCCCTTGCCCACAACCCAAATCCGCCCATATCCCTCCGCTCACTGTTATGGAAGGAGGCAACAATTGCATAGGTTTCTCAAACCTGCGCTGGTTTCTCCGGAACCAACGGCTGGATATGAACTCGTCTGATGGAAAACCGCTGGACACCTAGTTCTTAGCTCCTTTCTGATGAAGGCCGGTGCGGAACAGCACGAGCGCTGGGTTAGCAAGGCCTTTGCCCTATTATGTTCTTCGCGATAGCATCAGGTACGCTTCCTTGTTATATCATCCAACTCGCCGTTGTGTATTTCCATAGGACAACGGGGAGGCCCTCACCAGCCCAATGGGTCCTTTCTGCGATTTGTCCTCTCGTGTAAAATGAGCCACTCGAGCGCCTTCTACCGGTTAATCCCGGATGGAAATGGATTTGGTAATCGAATGGTATTGGAAAAACGAAAACCCCTTATCGCATACGTCATTTCCATCTTTTATCTACTGCTCGTTGTTGTTACCTACAACTCACTTAACCCAAATCTGCTTCGAATTGGTTTCTGGCTCAGCATCCTTGGGTTCGGGATCTGGCTTGCTGTTTTATTTAGATCTAACAGACCTCTTTGTTACCCTCGCATATTCTTACCAATCGCAGCATATCTTCTTATACGCCTTATCACGATTTCTCTAGCCCCACTCCCAATCATCAGCCTCGAAGTTGTATTACGGGAACTGCTCCTCCTTTTGGGCTTTATTTTCGTATTCAATTCCTTGTACGGTGCCTGGAAAACTGCTACATGGGAGAATGCACTGATCAATTTCGCCATAGTCTTTTCAATTATCGAGTTATGCTTGGCCTTTCTCTGGCATCGAAACTGGTGGGATATTGCAGGCTCTATCACCTCACTTCCTCCTATAGGATACCGGTCACCTGGCGTGTTTCTCGGACATTCTAATGTACTGGCAGGTTTCCTCATCATCGTTGCCCCGATCATGGTCGTCAGGCTGATTCGAGAGAAAAACTGGGGAAAACGTATTCTATGGGGCATTGGCTTGTTGCTATTCATCCCCACAGTCTTTTTCACCTCATCAAGAACAGGGCTGATTGCTGGAGTAGCCGGGGTATCTTTCACGCTGGTCCTTCTATATGTGCCGAATTTGCTGAAAGCGGCTTTGGGAGACAGATCAAAACCGATAACGGACATTATCAAGCCACGATATCTAATTCTGGCCTTATTTCTGATCATCATCGTAATTGGCTTTATTGTATTCTTCCTTGCGCAATCCACGAGAATTTCCTCCCATGCTCCAACTCTCATTTCTGCTCGTTCAGAGATCTGGGGACCAGCCTTTGATATCATCCGTGAATCACCCATTTTGGGGCGCGGTCCGGGTTCTTTCTCAGTCTTCTTCGCCGAACTGACCAAGATCCCTCCAGGATTTGCAACCAGTCATGCACACAACATCCTACTCCAAACCGCAGCTGAGACGGGCATCATAGGCGTTGTGCTCGTCCTCTCGATCATTGTGGGGCTGATCATTATCTTCATTCGTACCTGGAGGATAGCATCGCCTCAGACGAAGTTCAGGCTTGCAGCCTATGCAGGAGCTGGGGTTGCCGTACTCTTGCATCACTCACTGGATTACTTATTAGAATCGCCTCTCTACGCGCTTAGCGTATACATCCTGCTTGCCCTCACCCTGCATGAAGCACCTCCAGAGGAGTTGCGCACCCTGCATAGAAAAAGCGCTATCTCCATTACTGCCTCCCTCGTGGTAATCCTCATCGCCGGGTCAATTTACACCACGCTTGGAGCTACGGATTATTGGGACGGAGTCAATGCTGGTCGTGAAGGGGACTGGGAGATCGCGGCAGAGGAACTTTGTGGAGCTTATGATAAGCAATCTTCAGTGACCCTGCACGGCTTTCAGTGTAGCCTGGCTCATGCGCAACTTTATCACCTCACATCTGATCCCGAATCGCTTCAAGAAGCGATAACTATTCAACGGGAGGCCCTTGATAACGATCCTTACTGGCCCATTCACTGGGCGAATCTGGCAACTTATCAATGGACATCCGTAGATCAAGCGGCAGCCATTGAGCATATGCAACAAGCTCTGGATCTTGCGCCCAATAACCCGACTTTCGCATTAAACCTTGCGTTGATGAAGGAAAATATTGGTGATACTGAGGGTGCAATTGATGCTTATCTATCGGCTCTTAAGATCAATAGTTCGCTGCAGCTTACAGATAGTTTTATAAGCTCTCCCCTCGCCAAAGAGGCGGTCGACCGATATTATCAAAATCCACCAAATGCTGGAGCTGCATCGCCCACGCTAAACGGCTTGAGGGCTTTATCCTCCAATCAGTTCAAAGAGGCAGAGGCATTATTTATGCAAGCTATCGATGCAAACCCAGCCGACGCTCGTGCCTATGCAGGACTCGCGCTTGTAGACCAGCAATTCGGTAGATCGGATGAAGCCCAATATCACGCCCAAGTAGCTACATTTCTCAATAGTACCTCGCCGCACATTCAACATGCAGCGGGCCTTGTTGCACTGCAGCAAGGACGAGAAAAGACAGCGTATAGGTATTTTCAAAGGGCCTTTGACCTTGTTGAAGATAGATCATACTCGCCTTCATACTACTACCGCACGTACAATCGCTTCTTCCTTGCTTCAGACCTGGCCCATCAGATGCGACGTGGCGACCTCACCCCTGAAATGATCGAAAGCTTTAACCTCTTAGCACAATACCACGAAGAAAACGGCGATCTCGATAAAACCCGCTTGATCCTTGAGAGACTCGAGATTGAAACAGGAGGGTATTAGACCACGAATAGATGAGGGTCGTGGTCCTTGAAGGTATATGAGCAGATCGGTTTTCTCGCCTGTAAAGGTGGACGTTTTAAAGCTGAACTGGCCCCGATTGCATCCAGCCATATGGATTTTCGCGATTGTTGTCGTTGTGGGATCCTACATCTACCTTCCAGAGGGCGGGTTTGATTGGCGGAACGACATTGGTCCCGGCGCACGACATTGGTGGCCAGCCCCATGGGAGGAGGGCTTAATCATGGCACCTTGGGGTGCGATGTTGCTTTCACCATTGGGGGGACTTCCTGATCGAGTCGCTACTGCAATAACGAATGGTTTGAGCGTCATCATCTTTGCTCTGGTCGCTCGCAAGTTTGGTGGACCGGATTGGATCGCAATACCTGTCCTGATCTCCCCTCCGGGCTATTGGTTGTTCGCAAATGGTCAAACGGAGTGGCTTGTGCTTATCGGATTGTTATTCTTCAACGGATTCGATATCGCGTTTCTTTTACTCAAGCCCCAAGTCGCATTAGGCGCCATCGTCCCTCGACTCAGACGTGCCGGGTATCTTTGGAAACAATATCTCCTTCCAAGCCTCATTATCTTCGCGATTTCCCTATTAATCTGGCTGATGTGGCCACTTAAGATGCGAGAGGTTTTGCCCATCCTTACTTCTGGTTCGTGGAACTCTGCACTATGGCCTTGGGGACTTCCACTAGGCGCTTTCTTGTTATGGTACGGTTGGAAAACCTCTGACGACCGTTGGGGAGTTGCTGCAACGCCTTTTCTATTCCCGTACATTAATTTGCCGAATTATTTGGGCTTTATGATCGTTTTGGCCGCTAAGTG
>JABAOH010150918.1_pt1 | contig 36677 bp, 30 predicted proteins | sample 7062181 | NCBI WGS metagenome assembly JABAOH01 (sample SAMN14538630, study PRJNA623070) | marine sediment metagenome | biome: marine biome [ENVO:00000428]; feature: marine pelagic biome [ENVO:01000023]; material: deep marine sediment [ENVO:00002113]; isolation source: pool of 5 deep marine... | reverse complement strand
TGATCACCGACGAAGAGGGCGGCATCGGCACCTACGCCATCACGGGCGGGATGTCCACGGCGAACGTCGACACGTTCTTCAACCGTTCGGGCACCTCGGACGGCGGCGCCAGCAACGCGCCGATCGTTCTGGTTCCGACGCCGGGGCCGGCGATCACCGGCTCCGTCCGCGACGCGGCAACCTTCGACGTGACCTTCGACGTCAACCTCCCTCCGGTGAGTGGGGGTGACTACACGCAGGACGGCTGTAACTGCGCGCCGACGGGCTACAAGGTCTATCAGGCGATCGTCGGGCGCGGCGGCATGCCGCCGGTGGGTCGCGACCTCTCGCTCTGGACCGAGCTCAACATGTCGGACGGCATGCCGCAGCCGGCAAACGGTACGCCCATCAACACGCCGCTCAGCCTCACGTCGAATTGCGGTTCGATGGACAACGACGTCTACCTCGCGACGCAGCTCATTTTTGACAGCGGCTTCGCCACGCACACGGTGTCCGGCAACACCACCCGCGTGGAGTGCGGACCGAACCTGGCGAGCCCCGCCGACACGCGGCCGGGTCGTCCGGATCGCCCGGGTCGTCCGGATCGCGAGCGCGGTCGTAGGCGGTAGACCCCTCCCTGTCATCATCTGACGCTCTGCGGGGGCTGCAGAACCTTCACCGGTTCTGCAGCCCCTTTTTCTTTTCAGGGCCTCCGTTGGCCGTCCCGCGATGCCGCGGTTATACTCCACGCGGTGAACCGAAAGAGCGCAGGCAGGCGGATGAAAAGGTTGCGGCCGCTATGGATCGGTCTGGTTCTCGCTGCCGCGTGGTTGCCCGCCGGGGCGAACTGCGTCAGCTCCCATCCGATCAGCACGGCCAACGGTACCGACCCCGCATACCGCAGCTTCATCTGGACGTCGACGGTCTTCGAGCCCTTTTACTTCCCGACCTACGCGCCGCTGGACTATCAGCCACCGATCACTCCGCAGCTACAGGCATCGTTCTGGTTGTCGGGCATGGGCGACCCCGCGATCGGCGCGGGCCACGACAACGGCTCGAGGGATCTCTCCGATCCTGCCGTCGGCGATTTGGCGTATCAGTCGGATCCGTTCCCCGTCTATTTCGGCGCGGAGCTCGACAGCGACTGGAGTTTCCCCGGGATCGACGGCTGCCCCCCGGCGGGGGGCTGCACCTGCCTCCTGCTCAGCGATGTCGATGCGCAGCAGAGGCACGGTTTGTTCGCCCTCGTCGGGGCCGCGAACGACCCTGTCGGAGGCACGTTCTTCAACCTGACCGGGAGCGATCCGCTGGGTAACGGCTTGCCGATCGTCCTCCGGGAGGTGCCACGGCCCGTGGTCACGGACGTGCAGCGCCCTCAGGCCGACACCGTCGAGATCACGGTCACCGTGCGGGGCCGGGCCGCGGGAGTCTACGACGCCGCGAGTGGCGCCGGCTGCGCCTGTGGTCCCACCGAGTTCCTGGTCCGGCAGCGGGTCCTTCCGCGCGATTCCGTGCCACCCACGGGCCGTACCCCGACCTCCTGGGCGGTGGCACCGCTGGTCGGCGGCGGCGCCCAGACGCCGACACCGGTGGACGGCTCCGTCACCGTCGAGTCGACCTGCCCCGGCGGCGACACCGATGTCTATCTCGTGACCGAGCTCTTCTTCGACAGCGGTTTTTCCACCGCGTTCGTCTCCGGAAACAGCATCCCCGTGGAATGCGGGGGCAATCTGTCGGGTGAGTTTCTGCTGGACGTCCGTACCTTGTTCGAGCAGCCCCGGCCCCGGGGCAAGAACCGCTGAGCCGTCCTTGAACGGTGCCCGTCCGGGCCCGGTAGTATCCTGAGGGCCGTTGCTGACGGAGGATTCTGCCTTGGATTCGTCCTACACCGGTCGCCGAGTGCTGGTCACCGGCGGAATCGGGTTCATCGGAAGCAACCTGGCGATCCGCCTCGTCGAGCTCGGCGCGGACGTCCTGCTGGTGGATTCCATGCTGCCGGCCTACGGCGCCGACCTGTCGAATATCGAGCCGGTTCGTGAGCGCGTCCGTGTCAACTACTCGGACATCCGCGATAGCCACAGCCTGGCCTACCTCGTCCAGGACGAAGACGTCATCTTCAGCCTCGCCGGGCAGGTGAGCCACTCGGAGAGCATGGCGGATCCGATGACCGACCTCGAGATCAACTGCGCCGCCCAGCTGTCGCTGCTGGAGTGCTGCCGCCGGCACAATTCGAAAGCGCGCATCGTGTTTGCCAGCACCCGTCAATTGTACGGCCGCCCGAAGAGCCTGCCGGTCACGGAGGATCATCCTCTCGATCCGGTCGACGTCAACGGCATCAACAACCTCGCCGCCGAGATGTACTACTCGCTCTACCACCAGGTGTACGGGATCCCGACGGTCAGCCTGAGGCTGACGAACACGTTCGGACCGCGGATGGACCTGCGCAGCCCGAACAAGGGCTTCGCGGGCGTCTTCATCCGCCAGGCGTTGGCCGGCCAGACGATCCGGGTCTTCGGGGACGGCAACCAGCGCAGGGACTTCAACCACGTCGACGACGTTGTCGAGGCGCTGTTGCTGGCCGGTGCCAAGGACGATCTGATCGGGCGGGTCTTCAACCTGGGTCACCCCCAACCGCACAGTCTCAACGAGTTCGTGGCCTGCCTCGAGCGTCTGACCGGCTGCACCCACGAGCACGTCCCGTTCCCGGCGGACGCCGAGATGATCGACATCGGAGACTATTACGGCGATTTCGATCGCTTCTCGAAGGCGGCCGGCTGGAACCCGGCGATCGGGCTCGAGCAGGGCCTGGAAGACACGATCGCGTGGTTTCGCCAGCGGAACATCGGATGATTCCTTTCTTCGACTATCGCCCGGAGACCCGCCGACATGCCGAGGGGATCCGCAGCGCGGTCGATCGGGTGCTGGAGTCCGGGCGGCTGATCCTGGGGCCCGAAGTCGAATCGTTCGAGGCCGAGTTCGCCGCCGCGACCGGTGTCGCGGGTGCGGTCGGCGTGGCGTCCGGTACCGATGCGATCGAGCTGGCGCTGCGTGGCCTGGGTGTCGGTGCCGGTTCCGAGGTGATCACGGTGGCCAATGCGGGGGTCCCTCCCGTGGCGGCGGTTCGAGCTGCCGGGGCACGCCCCGTTCTCGTCGACATCGACCCGGCCACGTTGAGCATCGATCCGCAGGCGGTCGCGACGGCGCTCGGGCCGCGCACGGCCTGCCTCCTGATCGTGCACCTCTACGGGTTCCCCGCCGCCCTGGAGCCTCTGCTGGAGCTGGCCGCCTCTGCGGGCGTACCGGTCGTCGAGGACTGCGCACAGGCGCACGGGGCGCGCTGCAACGGTCGACCGGTCGGCTCCTTCGGCACGCTGGGTTGCTACTCTTTCTATCCGACGAAGAACCTCGGGGCGTACGGGGACGGCGGGATGATCGTGGGGAACGACCTCGCTCTGCTGGCGAAGATCCGGCGGACGCGCGTCTATGGCTGGCGCGAGGGGACGCGTCGCTCGGAGATCGAGGGAAGGAACAGCCGGCTCGACGAGATCCAGGCCGCGATCTTGCGGGTGAAGCTGCCTCACCTGGAAGCGATCAACACGGAGCGCAGAGCGCTCGCCGCCCGCTTCTCCGAGCTCCTCGACGGAGCGCCGGGGAACGTCGTCGCCTCACGGCCGGGCAGCCAACCGGTGTTCCATCTGTACGTCGTCCGCTGCGACGACCGCCCGCGCTGGGCCGATGCCCTCGATCGAGCGGGGATCGGGCATGCGGTGCATTACGAAGATCCGGTCCACACGATGCCGGCCTATGCATCCCTCGGTCTGGCCCGCGGATCGCTGCCGCATACCGAGGCGGCCTGCGATTCCGTGATCTCGTTGCCGCTCTACCCCGGCATCGACGAGCAGGTCTTCGAACGACTGGCGACGGCGCTCGACGATCTTTAGCCGCCCGAGGTGCTCTCAAGTGTCTGATAAGAAAAGAGATATATCTTTCAATCATTCGCAGCTCGTGGGCCGGGAGCTGGACTACATGCGCGAGGCGATCGACGCGGAGCACATCTCCGGCGAGGGTCCCTTCGCGCATCGTTGCGCGGATCTGCTGCGGCGCGAGCTGGGCGTCGGCGCAGCGGTCGTGACCTCCTCGTGCACGGCCGCGCTCGAGATGACGGCCTTGCTCCTCGAGGCGAACCCGGGTGACGAAGTCATCCTCCCGGCCTACACGTTCGTCTCCACGGCGAACGCGTTCGTGTTGCGCGGGCTCCGTCCCGTCTTCGCCGACGTTCGCGAGGACACCCTGAACATCGATGAGACCCGGCTCGCGGAGCTCGTCAACGAGCGCACGCGAGCGATCGTCGTGGTGCACTACTCCGGCGTCGGCTGTGAGATGGATCGGATCTCCGAGCTCGCCCGGAGCCGCGGTGTGGAGTTGATCGAGGACAACGCCCACGGACTGTTCGGGTCTTACCGGGACCGACCGCTGGGATCGTTCGGCCGCTGGGCGACGCTCAGCTTCCACGAGACGAAGAACATCACCTGCGGGGAGGGTGGGGCGTTACTGCTGGATCGTGAGGACGATCTGCGGCGCGCCGAGATTCTGCGCGACAAGGGAACCAACCGGCAGGCGTTGTTTCGCGGGGAGGTCGACAAGTACACCTGGGTCGACCTCGGGTCGAGCTACAGCCTGTCGGACCTCCTGGCGGCCTACCTCTACGCGCAGTTGGAGCAGCGCGAAAGCATCACGCGCAAGCGCCGGGCCATCTGGGAAACCTATGACGCGGCTTTTCGTGGTGAACTCGAGGCGTGTGGCGTGCGTTTGCCCTACGTGCCGCCGCATTGCGTTCAGCCCTACCACATGTACTGGATGCGGCTGCCGGACGGGGCGACGCGTCTCCGTTTCATCGAAGCGATGAAGCGGCGCGGGATCCACTGCGTCACGCACTACCAGCCGTTGAACCTCTCGGCCATGGGGCGGCGTCTGGGCGCCGACCGACCGTGCCCGGTCACCGAGGCCGCCGCGGATACGCTGGTCCGACTGCCGTTCTACAACGAACTGGCGAGGGCCGATCAGGAACGCGTGATCGAGGAGACGCTGAGCTTCTTCGCGGTCTGACGACTCCTACGAGTCGCGCATCCTCTCGCGGACCTGTTCCAGTTTCTTGACCGCCGCATCCCGTTCCGGGCCGGGGAGCGCCCGTTCGAGGTAATGCTCCAATTCGTCGACCTCGGTGCGCGGGTCCTGCATCGCGTCCGCGAAGAACGCGAGCGCGAAGTGTGCTGCCGGGAGCTCGGGATGCTCGTCGTGGAGCGCCCAGAGACGATCACGGTGGCGCGTCACCTGGGTCGCGTTGGGATCGTTGCGCAAGGCGCGGACGTAACTCGAGATGGCGAGCTGCGAGCGCCCCTGGGCGACCCGGTAGAGGCCGATGTTGTAGCGCGTGGCCTTGTGATCGGGGGCCAGCTCGAGTGCGCGCAGGGCGGCGAACTCGGCGTCCCGCGGGCGGTCCGCCAGGTAGAACACCCAGCCCAGCGACGCGTGAATCTCCGGATCGTCGGCATAGCGCTCGGTGAGTGCGAGGAGCGACTGGATCGCTTCCTCGAAGTTCCCCTTCCGTGCGGTCAGCACGGCGAGATGTCGCAACACCGTGGGGTAGTTGGGCGAATCCGCGGGAACGGCACGGAGATGACCGATTGCGTCGTCGTCGCGGTTTTCCGCCATCGCGTCGAGCGCTTGCTTGAGTTCGGGATGGAGCGTTTCGGGGTCCACCGCCGCGGCGACCGGCCCCTCCGCGGCAACGTTCTCCGTTGCCGAGCGGGAGCCGCGGTAGAGGAACGAGGCGACCACGACCGCCACCAGGAGCAGGAAGAAGACGAGCAGCGTGCGTGCGGTGGCATTCATGGCTTGAGGTATCCTTTTGTCTCGGCGGGGCAGCATTTAGGGTAGATTCTGGTCGAGTGATGGTCAAGCAAGCCTGGGGTCGTCTGTCGGCCTTGAAACGAATCGCGGTCTGCCTGCTCCTGCTCGTCTCATTGTTCCACTTCGCGGCCGGATCGTGGGGCGCCGCCGAGTACGGCTTCGTCGACCTCTCGATCTTCCTGCAACTCACGGCGGAGTTTGCAGCGGGTGGGGACCTGTACGTCCCGGCCGACCACGTCGAGTCGTACAAGCCCTCCGCCGCGGTCTACAAGTTTCCGCCGCTGTTTGCCGTGCTGTTGCTCCCGCAGGTCCAGGGCGGCGTGCACTCCGGTCTGTACAAGGCGCACTGGATCGCTCACATGCTGTTGTACCTGGGCGCGGTCGCGCTGCTGGCGTCGGCGCTCGGTCGCAGGGCCCCACCCGCATTCGTGTTCGTCCTCGTTCTCGCGGCGTTGAATCTCGAGCCGTACTTCGAGACGCTGTGGCGGCTGCAGCTCGAGACTCCGATCCTGTTCCTCTGCGCCTTGGGGTTGTGGCTGGAACTCAGAGGTCGCCCGATCGGGGCCGGGGCCGCCCTCGGCGTCGCCGCCATGCTCAAGGTCTATCCGATTTTCCTGCTCGGCTGGTTCATCGTGCGCCGCTCCGGACGCGGGCTGGCCGGGGCCGCGCTCGCGATTCTCGCGACCGGCGCGTTGGGCTGGTGGGTCGTCGGAAGCGAGCAGAACCTGCTCTACTGGACGGTGATCCTGCCGCGATTGATGCAGGAGGTGCCCTCCATGGGCGCGGACAACGTCGCCCTGACGAAGCCGCTCCAGCGCCTGATCGGCATCGACCCGGGAATCGCCAAGCGCGTGGTTCAGGCGCTCGCGCTGGCGGCGCTGTCGGCCGGTTACTGGGTGCTCTACCGCCACGGAAAGCAGCGCCGTCCGGAGATCGATGCGGAGTTGTCGTTCGGCCTGTTCGTCTGCACGATGCTGCTGTTCATGCCCAATCTGTGGTCGAACTATCTCGTCTTGCTGATCATCCCGATCGCGAGCATCCTGTCCCACCTGTTCGGCTCGTTCGACGAGGTCCCCGCGCCCGCCCTCGGCACGTTGGCGTTCGCCTATTTCCTGATGTTGTTCTACACCCCGTGCGCCCCGTTCGACCCGCAGACGCCCTGCACGCGAGATCCTCTCTTCCTCGGCATTTTCGCGTGGCCCCGTGAGTTGCACGACCTCCTGGTCGAGTGGAAGACGCTCGCGACCGCCGCCGTGCTGGCCGTCTGGTTCGTCGTCGCGCGGCGGGCCGGGGCACGTTAGCCGCGCGGCATGCGGCGTAGTCGAAACGCGCGGATCTCGTCGGGCACCGGTGTGCGCCGCCTGTGGTCGGCGAGCAAGGCAGCCGCGGCGTCGACGCCCGACTGCAGCGCGGTGCCGGTGGAGGCGATCGACGGGAACGTCCGGTAGTTGCCCGCGAGGTAAACCTGCGGCCAGCTCGTGCTGCGCACCGGGGGATTGCGGTAGCCGCGATGGAACACGGGCGAGTACAGAGGCAGTCGCACCAGCCGCGTCCACAGCGGCTCCAGGGCGTGGCCGAACACCTGTTCGAAGTCGCGACGGTAACCGCTCCAGATCTCCTCGTCCGAAAGCCCGAAAGTCGGGTCGTCCCGGCTCGGCACGTGCGTCACGAAATTGAGGCAGGTTTCGCCCGGGCCGCCGATCGTCGGGTTGAGCGCCTCCAGGCGGAAGATCCCGTTGCTCGACTGCCGCAGGCTGGCGAGGTTCATCCAGTAGAAGTCGGGACGGATCGTTTGCCGCGTCACACAGAGTCCCGACAGGATTGCGGTGTAGCGGATGGAGAAGAGATCGGTCGTGTCGTCCGCTCCGATGAGCGAGCGGTACACCTCGGTGGGGAGCGCGCTGACGTAGGCGTCCGCGTGGACCGTCGTGCCGTCGTCGCACTCGACGCGGTCGATGCGTCCCGCGTCGGCGGTCAGTTTGGTGACTCGTCGGCCGGTCAACACGCGAACCCCGGCATCCTGCAGCAGCGCGGTCAGGCCTTCGCACAAGACCTTCGTCCAGTTGGTCTCCGGGACGAACCCGAGCGGCGCGGAGCCCTCACGGAAATGTAAACGCGCGCCGAGCCATGCCGCGCTGACCTCGTCGCAGGGACGCCTGAACTTGAGCCGCGTCAGTCGTTCGAACAGCGCCTCGCGAACCCCGGGCCCGCCCCAGGCGTCCACGAGCTCGGCCGCGCTGCGATCGTGCCAGTCGTCCCAGTCCGCCTTGCGGAAGCTTCGTAACATCAGGCGCACGAAGCGGAGCTTGTCCGCAAGCGACATCGGGAAGCGCAGGAAGTCCACCGGCGCGGCGAGGTTCCAGAGCTTGCCGTCGAGGTGAAAGAGCATGCGGATGTTGCGCCAGCGAACTTCGTTCAAGGCGCCGATGCGCTCCAGGAACCACAGCAAGGTCTGATCGCGGCGCAGGATGTGGTGGTAGGCGAGCGGGTAGAAGTGACCGTCGCGCTCGATGGTGCCGGCGAGCCCGCCGAGCCGCTCCCCCGACTCGATCAGGGTGACGTCGAGGCCTTCGCGGGCCAGCGTCCACGCGGCGGAGATCCCGGCCAGCCCACCGCCGAGCACGGCGACTTCGGGTGCCGTCATCCGGAACCCTCGATCCCGGGCCAGTCGTCCGACCACTGCGGCCCGTAGACCGGGTGACGGCGGACGCGGCTCCAATGGGCCCGGGCGCGAAGCCGGGTCCAGGCGAGGTAGTAGGCCTTGGCACCGACGAGACAGGCGCGAAACAACGGTGTGTTGAAGAACAGCCGCTTCAGCCACGAACGCCGCAGCAGGGTCTCGACAGCGGACACGGTGTTGTGTCGAGCCGGCGTGAAGTCGAGCTTGTTGTCTTCGGGGTCGAGCCCGACGACATCGATCGCCGACCGGTCGGACACGCCGATCCCCCGCGCCGAGCAGGTCGCGAGGTGGGTCACGCTCGCCGGGTCCAGCCCCATCAACACGGCCTGGATCGTATCGAGCGCCACCGGATCGGTCGAGCAGAGGATCTTGTCGGCAAACCGCGGGCGCCCCGACTTCGGCCCGTTGCCCTCGAGGCCGATCGTCGCATCCATCAGCGCCAGCGCCGGGCGGAAGACGTGGTTCAGGTCCGCCAGCGCGTCGTCCAGAACGAGGTGATACTCGTGCCGCATCGTCGGCAGGCAGCCCCATTGGTTCTTGAGCGCTCCGGTCAGCGTCGTCTTGGCATGCGTCTTCATCACGGGAACGGTCACCAGCAGCGCTTCGTCGAGCACGGCCGGAATCGCGATGGTCTTGAGGATCGTGTTCTCCGGGAACTCGCGCAGGGTCGCCGGCTCGTGCGTCATGTTGACCCACTCCAGGCCGTTGCGACGACAAACGGCGGCGACGCCGCTTTCGCGATAGGCCCGCTCGATGTTCTCCAGGACCTGGTCCGCTTCGACCACGATCAAGCGCCCCACGTGCGGCTGCAGTTCGAGCGCCAACGCCTCGAGGACCGCCGGGGAGGTGATCGAGCCGGGGATGAAGAGATCCCAACCGAGGTTGACCTTGAGCGCCACCGTCGAGCCCTGCGGGATGACGTCCTTCCAACCGATGGCGTCGAGGGCCCGCCGAACGGCTCCGCGGATGTCACGCTGGACGGGTTCGACGGCGACGACCGATCGGTTTCCGGGTGGGTTGGACGACATCGGGGGCCCTTCAAACTCGACGGCACTCGCCGGGCCCTCAATATACCGTGGCCGCCGGGTCTCGCCGGCATTCCGCGCGAGGCCCGTATACTCCTCCGGATGACAGCCGGATCCGATCGCGTGGACGCCGACCCCGCCGCGAGCCCTGTTTTCATACGCGCGCTCGTGGTCGTTCTGGCGCTCACGGCCGTCGTTTGGGTGGCCTACGGGCTGGCTCAACCGCGTTACGACCCGAATGCGATCCAGCCCGCGTTCGACGCCCGCTACTATGTGGACTGGTCCGCGGCGATCCTCGCCGGCGACGAGAGCGACCCGCGGTTCGAAGGCGCTTTCTACCGCGCCCCGCTTTACCCGTTGTTGTTGAGTCTGCTGCGCGGACCGATCGGGCTCGGGCTCGGCGCGATCGGTTGGGTGCAGCTCGCGGCCGCCCTGGTCGCCACGGGTTGGCTTGCCCATCAGGCCTATCGCTGGGGCGGGTTCAACGCGGGAATCGCGACCTCCGTTCTGCTGGGTCTCTATCACCCCTGGCTGTTCTTCAGCTCGCGCCTCGTCGTGGAGTCCTGCGCCGTGGTGTTGCTCGTCGTTGCACTGCGCTGGGTCGAGCGCCCGAGCTCTGTCGCCGCGATGCTTGCAGGGCTCGCGGCGGGTTTTGCGGTGCTCGCGCGACCGAACCTGCTCCTCGTGGTCGTCGCCTGGGCCGTCTGGGCGGCAATCCGGGGGGAGCGTCTCAAGGCGCTGGTGCTCGCCGTCGCGACCGCCGTCGCGTTGGCCCCGGTCGGCATCGTGAACTGGAAACGCTCGGGCCATTTCGTCCCGCTCTCCTCCAACGCGGGGCTGACCCTGTATCACGGGAACGGGCCCGGGGCCGAAGGCGTGTTCACCCAACCCGAGCGGATCAGCAGCCGGCCGGGTGTGCAGCGGAGCGCGGCAACCGCCGAGGCATCGAGACGGTCGGGTCGCCGACTCGACCCCGTGGAGGCGGACCGCTACTGGGGCCGGCAAGCGCTCGACACGCGCCTGGCCGCGCCGCTCGACACGCTGCGCCTGTCCTGGAACCGCCTACTGCTCACGATGGGCTCGCACGAGATCGCGCTCGACGAGGCGCCGGAGATCGATCCCAACCCGTGGAGTCGCGCTACGGTGGTTCCGTTCGCCTTGCTCGTCGGCCTGGCGGCGGCCGGGGCAACCGCGCGTCGCCGCGGACCTGCCGCCTGGACCTGGCTCGCAATCGCGGCCTGCGCGGCCACCCCCTTGGCCTTCTACGTTTCTTCCCGATACCGCTTGCCGTTCGCGGTGTTGCTGGCGGTCCCGGCGGGAGTCGGTCTGTCGGAGTTGCTCGCCANNNNTGACGATCTCCCGCGAGCGGCCCTGGAGCTCCGAGCGAGCGAGCGGTTACGCACAGCTCGCCAGCGCCTCCTGGAGACTCGCGGAGGAGGGGGCCGGAGACGCCGACCGCTGGAAAACGGCGGCCGGCGAGTTCCTTCAGCGGGGCAGGGCGGCGAATCCCGATTCGGCCGACATCCACGCCGTGACCGCCCGGATCGCTACGGACGAGGGTCGGACGACGGACGCCGAGACCTCCTGGCTCGCCGCATGGGCGCTGCGTCACACCGCCGCTTCCCGGCGTCCCGCGACGGATGTCCTGGTCAGCGCGGCGATCAACCTGTCCGCGATCTGGGTCAACGACGGTCGGGCTTCCGCGGCGGCGGACCTGCTCAGCGAGGCGATCGAGCTCGCACCGCTGAACGAGGATTGTTGGAACAATCGCATCGTTGCCCTGATCGCCGCCGGTCGTGTCAACGAGGCGCGCGCGGCGATCCGCCGCGCCAAGTCTGGTGGTGTTCGCGTCAGCCCGGAGCTGGAAGCGTCCGTTCCCCAAGCGACTGGTTCGCCATGAACCCCGATGAACGTAAGCGCCTCGAACACTCGCTCGGTTACAGCTTCCGAGATCCGTCGCTCTTGCTGATCGCGTTGACTCACCGATCCCACAGTCACGAACAGGATCGCGATGCACGGCAGGATTACGAGCGGCTCGAGTTTCTCGGGGATGCCTTGCTCGGTTTCTTCGTCGCGGAGTGGCTCTTCACGGACGACCCGGTCAATCCCGAAGGCGTGCTCAGCCGTCGTCGTCAGAGCGTGGTGCGCGCAAAGACGCTGGCGTCGATCTCGCTACGGCTCGGTTTGGGAGACGCGATCCGGCTTGGCCGTGGGGAGGAGCTCAGCGGGGGACGCCTCAAGCCGGCCCTGCTGGCGGACCTCTTCGAAGCCGTTCTTGCCGCGATCTACCTCGACGGGGGAATCGAGCCGGCGCGCACGTTTGTCCTGACGCATCTCGGGGATTCGCTGCACGGCGTGCGCGGTCAAAGGGAGGCTGCCGACGACTACAAGACGAGACTCCAAGAGGAACTGCAGTCGCGCTTGCAGCGCACCCCACGCTACCGTATCGTTTCTACGCGGGGTCCGGCCCACGCGCTCGAGTTCGAGGTCGAAGTCTTGATGGATGACCAGGTGCTGGCCCGTGGTTCGGGCAAGAATCGGAAACAAGCCGAACAGGTGGCCGCGCGCGCCGCGTTCGAGAGCCTGAGCGACCGTTGAGCCGCCGCGCGTGCACCCGTTTCATGCTCGCCGTTCTCGCCGGCGCTTGCGTGGCTCCGGTGCACGGCGCCGACGCGGTGCTCTTCGAGGAGGCCACATCCGGGATCCTCGAGCTGGCCGGTCACACGCGCCTCGAGGTCGCCGGCTTCAACGGCACCGTCTTCGTTCGTGCGGGCAAGCAGGGCGAGCTGCGTTACTCGGCGGCCACACGCGCCGCGCGCAAGGATCCCCATCCGGTGGCCCTGTGGTTGCGCGGCGGCACGATCATCTTTCGGCCGGTCGCGGGACAAGAGGCGGACGAGATCATCCTCAACGTCGCCCTGTCGGAAGGCGTGCGGCTCGACATCGAGCAGAGCGGGGGCAAGGTGCAGGTGGCCAGCTTGCTTGCCGACGTGAACGTCCGCGCCCGGAACTCCGAGGTCGATATCCGTGGCGCCGGCGAGGAAGTCGCGGTCGAGCTCGAAGGCGGTACGTTGAATCTAGAGAACCTGCTGGGGCCGGCGACGGTCCGAGGGGCGGAGCTGAGCAGCGTGCAGCTACAGCGGTTGAGCGGCTCGCTCGTCCTGTCGTTGTCCAGGAGTACGGTCAACGCTTTCGGCCTCCAGGTGGCGGAGCTGGATCTCAGCGAGACGGCGATCGACATCGAGGGTTGCGCGGGGACCGTTTCCGGGACCGCCGTCGACAGCCGCATGTCGTTCTCGAAGGTCCGCGGTGGCGGGACGCTCGACCTCGAAAACACGCCGCTCGCACTGCGTGATTCGCGCGGTGCCTTCGTCGTCAAGACCGATGCCGAGCTCAACTTCGGTGCGCTCGGAGGAACGTTGAACGTCACGGGTTTCGGCGGTGCGGTCGTCGGGGACGGGCACGCGGGTGAGGTCGCGGTCGACAATCGCGACGCCCGTGTGGCGCTGACGAACATCGGTGGGCCGGTGGTGGTGAGCGGAGACACGCTCCAGGTCGAGCTCAAGGAAGTCGCCAATACCGTCAAGCTGGAGCTCGTCGGCTCGCAGGTGAATGCGGAGGGGGTCAAGGGCGGGATCGACGTCACCAACGAGTACGGTGACGTGAGGGTGCGCTCGGTACAGGGCCTGACCAAGATCGTCAATCGCAACGGGAACGTGCAGGCGCTGGATCTCAGCGGCAGCGCGAACATCGAGGCCGAAGGGCCCGAGCTGCGCGTCGAGTGGCGTGCGCTGGGCCGCGACAGAGACAGCCGGATCGAGAACGCGGGTGGGGATCTGTTCGTCGTCTTCGGCGCCGGTGACGGCGGTACGATCGAGGCCAAGGCCGATTCGATCGAGACCGACCTCGACGAGTTGAAGATCGACGGCGACGGACAAACCGCCAGCGGCGAGATCGGCGAGGCGAAGACGCCCACCATCAACCTGGAGGCGTCCGGCCGGCTGGTCGTTTCCCGCGGTTCCTAGTAGCGGGGCATCGAGGGGTCGATCTCGGCGGCCCAGCGCTCCAGCCCGCCGGCGAGATTGACCACGCGGCGAAAACCACGCTCGAGCAGCACGCGGACCGCCCGTGCACCGCGACCGCCCATCTTGCAGTAGACGACCAGCGGCTCCTCGGGATCCAATTCTCCGATGCGTTGCTCGAGCTCCGCGATCGGGATATGCCGGGCGCCCTCGAGCCGTGCGATCGCCCACTCCTCCGCGGTTCGGACGTCGAGCAGGAGCGGCGGCTTCTCGCCGAGCCTGCGNNNCACGCGACCTCGCGGGTCGACAACTCGGTGATCGTGGGCGTCTCACCGCAGATCGGGCAGTGCGGGTCGCGGCGTATCGAGAGTTCGCGGAAACGCATGTCCAGGGCATCGAACAGGAGCAGGCGGCCGTCGAGCGACGCCCCCCGGCCCAGGACCAGCTTGATCGCCTCGGTGGCCTGCAGCGTGCCGATGATGCCGGGCAGGATGCCCAGCACGCCGCCCTCGGCGCAGCTCGGCACCGCGCCCGGCGGCGGCGGCTCGGGGTACAGGCAGCGATAGCAGGGGCCCCCGTCGAGTCCGAATACGGAGACCTGTCCCTCGAAACGAAAGATGCTTCCGTAAACGTTGGGTTTGCCGCGCAGCACGCAGGCATCGTTCACGAGATAGCGCGTGGCGAAGTTGTCGGTCCCGTCGATCACGATGTCGTAGGCGTCGACCAGGGCGAACGCGTTGGAAGCATCGAAGTGCGCCGCGTGCGGCTCGACGGTGACGTGCGGGTTGAGGTCGCGGATGCGCTCCGCGGCACGCTCGACCTTCGATCGGCCGATGTCCTGATTGGTGTAGAGAATCTGCCGCTGCAGGTTGCTCAGGTCCACCGCGTCGAAGTCGACGATGCCGATCCGACCTATCCCGGCCGCGGCGAGGTAGATCGCCAGCGGTGAACCCAAGCCTCCGGCCCCCACGAGCAACACCGCCGCCTGGGCCAGTCGCTCCTGGCCCTCGACCCCGACCTGGGGCAGCGTCAGGTGCCGGCTGTAGCGTTGGATTTGCTCCGGACTCAGCGACATGAGCGTCATTGTCGCCCGCTCTCGAGCGGGTTTCAACCGCGGCCGCGCCGCGCTATGATGGGGCACGGCGAGCCCGGGGTGGCCACGCGATGGCCTGAGAGACGACCCGTCGAACCTGATCCGGTTAACACCGGCGTAGGAAGCGTCGCCAGCGCCTCTCACAAGCCGCGGATTCGCCCTCGAAAGGGGGAGCGTGTGCGACCGGTCGTGCTCAGCATCGCCGGCCTCGATCCCGGCGGTGGCGCCGGCATCGTTGCCGACATCAAGGCGATCGAGGCCCACCGCTGTTGGGCAGCCGCGGTCGCGACCACGTTGACGGTCCAGACCGTGGGGCGGGTCGACGCCGCACACGAGGTGCCTCCGGAGATTCTCGTCGCGCAGATCGGTGCGGTGTTTTCGGACCATCCTGTTGCCGCGGTCAAGGTCGGCCTCCTCGGCGGCGCCGCGACGGTCGACGCCGTGGCGAACGCCCTGCGGGGGCGTGGCCTCCCCGTCGTACTGGACCCGGTTTGTTGCGCGACGAGCGGTGCCCGATTCCTCGACGATGCCGCGCGCGATCGCCTGCGCGGCGCGCTCCTACCCCTCGTGGATGTCGTGACCCCGAACCGTGACGAGGTGCTGTGGCTGGCGGGTCTGCCGCCGGAAGCCGAGATCGAAGCGGCCGCGGAAGCGCTGCTGGAGGACGGTGCCCGGCACGTGCTGGTCACGGGCGCGTCCGCGGCGAACGGCGTGTATGAAGACCGGTTGTTCTCGCGACAGGGGATCCAGGCAATCGAACACCGCGAGGTCGCGACCGACCGGATTCACGGGACGGGGTGCCTGCACTCCTCCAGCCTCGCCGCGCAGCTGGCCCGCGGCGCGTCGGTCTCGGATGCCGCGCGCGAGGCTGCACGCTGGATGGAACGGGCGCTGGAGGACGCGGTGGCCTTCGGCGATGGCGGGTCGCCGGATGCGGCCGCCCCCGTGGGGGTCGCATGACGACGGCGCACCCGGGCCGCTTGCACGTGATCACCGACGAGACGGTGCAACGTCGTTTTCGCCACGCGGAGATCGCGGCCGCGGCACGAGCCGGCGGGGCCGACGTGGTGCAGTACCGTGAGAAGCGGGAGCTTCCGCGTGCGAACCGATTGGCCGTCGCGCTCGAGGTCGTCGCGGTCCTCGGTGGCCTGCGTTGCATCGTGAACGACGACGTCGTCCTTGCGCGCGACGCGGGTGCGTGGGGCGTGCACCTCGGCCCGACCGACGTCTCTTTGAAGGCGGCGCGCGACGCTTGGCCGGCGATCGGGTGCATCGGAGCGACGGCGAACGACCTTGCCCGTGCCCGCCGCGTGGCCCGAGATCGTCCGGACTACATCGGCGTCGGCCCGGTTTTCGGGACGACCTCCAAGGCGCGGCCCGCGCCGACACTCGGGCTGGCGGGTCTGGAGCGGATCGTCCACGCCGTCGATTGCCCGGTCATCGCCATCGGCGGGATCACGGAACGGAACGTCGAATCGGTCCTGGCGACCGGGGCCTGGGGTGTGGCGGTGCTGTCCGCGGTGGCCAGGAGCGCGGAACCGCGGAGCGTCGTCGAGCGGTTGCGCGAGCGAATCGAGCGCTCGATCGCGCGCGGGGTGGCGCTATGAACGGTGGCCGGAGTTTCGATGTCATCGTCGTCGGTGCAGGCGTCATCGGCTTGTCGATCGCCTACGAGCTCCTGCGGCGCGAGCGGTCGGTGCTGCTGATCGAAAAGGAACGACCCGGCGCCGGTGCCTCATCCGTCGCAGGGGGGATGCTGGCGCCGGTATCCGAAAGCGAGGACCAGCCCGCGCCGCTGACCGACCTGTGCCTCCTGGCGGCGAGGGAATACCCGGTCTTCGTGGGCGAACTGGAGCGAGTCGGGGGGCGTACGACGCGCTACCGCGACGAGGGGACCCTTTGGGTCGCCCTGAACCGTGATGATCAGGAGGAGCTCGCACGGCTCGAGGCGGCGCTCCACGAACGCGACCTCGCGGTCGAGAAGCTGAACGCCGCCGGGATCGCCGAGTTGGAGCCGCACTTGTCGCCCCGCGTCCTCGGTGGCCTCCGGGTGCCGGGGGACCATCAGATCGATCCCCGCGCACTGCTGCACGTACTGCAGCGCGCCGTGCGAGCGCTCGGCGGCAGGTTCCTCTGCCCGTCACGTGTGCGGCGAGTCATCGCGCAGGACGGTCGCGCCGTGGGCGTGCTGGCCGTCGATCCGGACGGCAGCGAGCGCGCGCTCCCCGCCGAGCAGGTCGTCCTGGCCACGGGTGCGTGGACGACTTCCGAGATCCTCGGCAAAGCGGCGCCCTTCGCGGTGCGTCCGGTCAAGGGGCAGCTCGTCCGGCTGCACGGGCCGGCGTTGATTCGCCACGTCGCGCATACTCCGGATGTTTACGTCATCCCACGCGAGGACGGCGAGCTTCTGATCGGAGCCACGGTCGAGGAGATGGGGTTCGATGTTTCGCCCCGCGCGGGGGCGGTGATGGATCTGCTACGCCACGCGTGGGAGCTTCTTCCCGGAAGCTACGATCTCGACTTCGTCGCGGTCGACGTCGGTCTCAGGCCGGCGACCGAGGACCATGCCCCGCTGATCGGCCCGACCGACCTCGACGGGCTGCTCCTGGCGACGGGGCACTACCGCAACGGAATCCTGCTGGCACCGGTCACGGCGAGGGCGATCGCCGATTGGGTCGCCGGCTCGTCGATCGATCCGCGGTTCACACCGTTCGTCCCTTGCCGGATCGACGCGGTGGAGACGGCGTGATGGACGCGAGGCGCATTCGCCTCAACGGCGAGCCCTTCGAAACGGGCGCTGCAACGCTGGTCGATCTCCTACGCCAGCTGGAGTTGGGTGAAACGGCCGGCGGAGTCGCCGTCGCCGTCAACGGCACGGTCATCCCGCGCAGCGATTGGTCGGGACACGTCTTGCAAGTCGGAGACCGCGTCGAGCTGGTCGGCGCGGTCCAGGGAGGTTGAGCATGGTGAGCGCAAAGGATTCGTGGAGGTTGGCCGATCTGGAGCTCGGCTCGCGGTTGGTGCTCGGGACCGCCCGCTACCCGTCGAGGACGGTGCTGCTCGACGCCCTGGAGGCGTCGGGTTGCGAGCTCGTCACCGTCGCGCTGCGACGCGTGGCGATCGGCGGCGAGGCGGACAACCTGTACGCCGTGCTGCGCAAGGCGGGTTACAGGGTGTTGCCCAACACCGCCGGTTGCTACACGGCGCGGGACGCCGTCCTGACCGCGGAGCTGGCCCGCGAGGCACTGGAGACCGACCTGGTCAAGCTCGAAGTCATCGCGGACGACGAGACGTTGCTGCCCGATACGGAGGCATTGCTCGTCGCGGCCAAGGAGCTCGTCGGGAAGGGCTTCTCCGTGTTGCCGTACACCAACGACGACCCCGTGACGGCGCGGCGGCTCGAAGAAGCCGGCTGCGTCGCCGTGATGCCTCTCGGCGCCCCGATTGGCTCCGGGCTGGGGATCCGCAACCCGCACAACATCGAGCTGATTCGCCAGGCGGCCAACGTCCCGGTCATCGTCGATGCCGGCGTGGGCACCGCGTCGGACGTCGCTTTCGCGATGGAGCTCGGATGCGATGCCGTGCTGCTGAACAGCGCCGTCGCGCGCGCGCGCCAACCCGTGCAGATGGCCGCGGCGATGCGCGACGCCTGTCGGGCGGGCTTTGCCGCACGCGGTGCCGGGCGGATACCGAAGAAGTTCCTCGCCGACGCCTCGTCGCCGGCCGCCGGTCGCATCGAGAGCGCGTGAGCGCGACCGCGATCCCGGCGCGATTGCTGTGGATCGTCGAGCGACCTGCGATCGACAACGGGGCTCTCGAGAGCGCGTTGAGCGCGGGAATCCCTTGGCTGCACCTGCGGGACGATTCGGTCGCGCCACGCGAATGGCACGACTTGCTGGGAGCGAAGGGCGTGCCTCGCGTCGTGGTCAACGGGGGACCCGCGTGGGCCAAGGCGGTGGGATGGGGTGCCCACCTGAAGGCCGCACAGGCGTCTCTTACGGCGGCACAGCGCGCCGCCTGGAGCCTGCTCGGCCGGTCCGTCCACGATCCGGGGCAGACGCGGGTGGCGCTGCGGGACGAGCCTGACTATCTCGTGGCCGGACCCGTCTACCCGACGTCGTCGAAACCCGGCCATCGCGGGATCGGTCCCGAAGGACTGCGACCGATCGTCGACGCGGCCGGCGGCTGTCCTGTGCTCGCCATCGGNNGGTGCTCGCGGCCGGGGCGTTCGGCGTGTCGGTTCGATCGGGGATCACCGCGGCAGCGGACGCGGCGGCGAGCGTCGAGGAGCTGCTGCAGACGTTACCAGTCGATCCGCGATAGTCGGATCGCCGTCGGGCGGCTCGTTTCCGTCCACGCGGCCCACACGGAACGGCCGTCGGTCGCCAGTCTCGGGAACCCCGAATCACGATGCGCCGCGGTGCGCCCCAGTTCGATCGGCGACCCGCTGTCGCCGTCTCCGATGCGTCGCAGGAGCACCACGGCCTCGTCTCCTGCGCGCTCGAGCCAGGCGACGGCCGCGCTGCCGTCGGCCAGCGCGGCGACGTCGACCCGGCCGATGGGGTCGCCCGCGTCGATGCGCATCAGCTCGCCGAACGTGGCGCCGAAATCCGGGGAGCGTTTCGCCAGTACGCGCGGCTCATCGTCGGCCTGGGTGAACCAGGCGACCGTGAGGGTCTCCTCGCGCGTCGCGACCGCCGGTCCGTTGACGGGGCAGGCGCCGATCTGCCAGCCGTCGTTGGACAACGGAACGGGTGCGCTCCAGTCCGTGCCGTTGAAACGCACGTAGCTGATGTCGCGGATCTCCCCGGGGGTATGGTCGCGGTAGGCGACGAAGCGCTGGTCGCGGTAGGCGGTCGCGTCCGTCTGACAGCAGGTGCAGACATCCGCATCCAGCACGGTCTGCGGCTGCATCATGCCGTCGGCCCAGACGGTGTGGCGCAACTCCATCTCGCCGCCGTGCTCCATCTGCCGGCCATCGAGCCAGATCATCTCGAAGCGCCCGGAGTCGTCCGGGATGAGCGAGACGAAGCCGTGCTCGGCGGCGCGGTCGCGGCCGTGGGGGATCTGTGGATCGCTCCAGCGGCCCTCGGCGTCCCGTACGGCGAAGCGAATCCCGTAAGCCCAGTTCGGTGTGTCGGCGCGCACGAGCCAATGAGCGCCGATCGTACCGTCGGCGTCTACCGCGAGCGAGGCGAAATCGGCCCAGTTGACGAACAGTTTGCCGGATCCGATCGTCTCGGACTCGTTCCAGTTCGACCCGTCGAGCGCAGCGAAGCGCACGCGGGCTTCGGCGCCCTCCGCGGCAGGCTCGGTCCAGGACAGGTACAGCCGCTCTCCGTGCATGGCGATCGAGGGAAAGACCGCGCCTCGAGGTGCCGGGGAATCGATCGGCCGCACGCGGGGCTCACCGGGGCCACCGCCGCACCCGAGTACCGCGATCATCAGCAGGCCGAGGAGTGAGCGCCGTCCCGTCATCGCGCCTCCAACGACTCGACGAACTCTCGATCCACGAGGACATCGCGCGGCTTGCTCCCCTCGCCGGGGCTGACGACGCCCTCCTGCTCCATCATGTCGACGATCCGCGCCGCCCGGGCGTAGCCCAGCTGCAGCCGGCGCTGGATCAGCGTGATCGAGCACTTGCCCTCGTTGATCACGGTGCGCACCGCATCGACGAACATCTCGTCGCGTTCACCGCCCTCGATGCCGCCCTTGGACTCTTTGGGCTCCTCGAGGATCGACTCGTCGTAGTCGGGTTCCGACATGCGCTTGAGGAACGAGGTAATCCGGTTGATCTCGGGCTCGCTGATGTAACCGGAGTGCATGCGGATCACGCGCGAGCTGCCCGATGGCAGCAGCAGCATGTCCCCGCGCCCGAGCAGGTGCTCGGCCCCCTGCTGGTCGATGATCGTCCGCGAGTCCACGCGCTGGGAGACCCGGAACGCGATGCGCGAGGGGAAGTTGGCCTTGATCGTTCCGGTGATGACGTCGACCGAGGGGCGCTGGGTGGCGAGGATCAGGTGGATGCCGACCGCGCGCGCCATCTGCGCCAGACGCATCACCGATTCCTCGACGTCGGCGGGAGCAACCATCATCAGGTCGGCCATCTCGTCGATGACGATCACGATGTAGGGCAGGTGCTCGAGCGGCAGCTCCTCTCCGGTCTTGGGGTCGAGCATCGTCCGCTCGGGCTCCTCCGCGATCAGCGTGTTGTACTGCGCGAGGTTGCGCATGCCGACGGCGGCGAGCTTGCGGTAGCGCTTTTCCATCTCACGCACGGCCCACTGCAGCGCCGTCGAGGCGTGCTTGGGGTCGGTGACGACGGGGATCAGCAGGTGCGGGATGTCGGCGTAGATCCCGAGCTCGATCATCTTCGTGTCGATCATGATGAAGCGCAGGTCGCGGGGCGTCGCCTTGTACAGCATGCTGACGATCATGCCGTTGAGCCCGACCGACTTGCCGGCGCCGGTCGCGCCGGCGATCAGCAGGTGCGGCATGCGGTCGAGCTCCGCGCAGTACACCTCGCCGTGGATGTCTTTCCCCAGCGCGAGGCTGAGTTTCGAGGAGCTCTCGGCAAAGGCCTCGGACGCGAGCAGCTCTCGCGGGTAGATCGTTTCCTGGTACTTGTTGGGGACCTCGATCCCGACCGTCGAGCGTCCCGGAAGGCGGTCGATCCGCACGGACTCCGCCTTCAGCGCCAGGCAGAGGTCGTCGGTCATGCCGGTGATCTTCGAGTACTTGACGCCGGCTTCGGGCTTGAACTCGAAGGTGGTGACGACCGGGCCGGGATGGATCGCGACGACCTCGCCGTCGATCGCGAACTCGTGGAGCTTCTCCGTGATCCGGTCGGCGCGCTCGAGCAACGTCTGCTTGCTCTCGGTGTCTTGGTCCTGCGGCTCGTTGAGCAGGTTGAGCGGTGGCAGCTCGTAATGCGGCTGGTCCCCACCGAGCGCCAGTTTCTTCTGTTGCGGCGGTCTTGCCGCGGGCGTCTTCTTCGGGGGCGGCGCGACCGCCCGCGGGACGAACGCCGGTTCCGTCACCGGCTGGGCCGGGATCTCCGCGGGCCCCGGCTCGGCAGCCGGCGGTTCCGGCGCGGCTTCTTGCTTGACGCGCCCCGTCACGACCGGACGGGGTTGCTGCCCGCGGGCGCGCGCGCGCGCCGGCGTCTGCGCCCGGCGGCGCGCGGTCCACAGGTCGACCGACTTGGCGGCGAGCGTTCGCGTCAGCTCCTGCACCTTGTCGAACAGGTTGGAGAGGGAAATCTTCGTCGTCACGACGAGCAGAACCAGGACCGCCGTGATGCTGAACAACACGGCGCCCGTCGTGGCGAGCATCGAGCGCAGCAGTGCGGCGAGCCGGTCGCCGAGATAACCCCCCGTGTTCTCGAATACCTCGCCGCCGTATCCGATGCCGTCGAAGATCAGTTCACAGAGTGCGGCCAAAGTGAGGAACAACGCGGCGATTCCCGCGACACGCCCCCACTGAACGGGATGCGCCGTGATGCGGAAAATCTTCCAGCTGAGAACGAGCGTCAGGACCGGACCGACGAACGCACCGACGCCGAGCAGGTTGAGCAGCCACTCGGCTATCTCCGCGCCGACGATCCCGATCCAGTTGCGCACCGCGCCGTCGCCGTTGCCCTGACCGAACGACGTCGCATCCGCGGCGTCGTACGACAGGACCGCGAGCAACGAGACGAGCGAAAGCAGCCCGAGCATCAACCCAGCGGCTTCCCTCGCCCGCCGACTCTTGCGCAGCCGGTCGAACCAGTTCTTGCGGCGGCTCATCCCCGGTGCACCATCGCAATGACGAGTGGATAGCGCTGGGTTTCACGGCGAATGCGGCGGCGCAGGTGCAATTCGATGCGTGTCTCGAGCGCGCGGGAGTCCGCACGTTCCGCAGCCGGAGCCTCTTCGAGAGCGGCCGCGACGGCCTGCCGCGAACGGTCGAGCATCTCTCCCTCGTCGTCGACACCCGGGGTGAAGCCCCGGGTCGAGACCCAAGGATACCCCGGCGCGACGCGACCTCGTCCGTCGATCTCCACGACGGCGACGACGACCCCGTCATTCGAGCTTTTTCGACGATCGCGGACCAGATCCCACCCGACCTCGTCACCGGAGGCCTCCATGTACACCCGGCCGACGCTGGCCTGGCCGGCGATCTCGAAGGTTTCCCGGTCGACGCGAATGAGATCCCCGTTCTCGGCCTGGAGCACGCGCCGGGGATCGAGGCCGGAGGCGACCGCCAGTCTCGCGTGCGCGTTCAGCTGGCGGTATTCCCCGTGGATCGGGACGAACCAGCGCGGCCGCAGCAGCGCGAGAAGTTGTTGGAGCTCGGCGGCGGCGGCGTGACCCGAAACGTGGACGGGAGCGTCGTCCGCGGTGAGCACGCGGGCGCCCTGGCGCAGTAGCAAGTTGATCATCCTCCCGATCGGCTTCTCGTTGCCGGGGATGATTCGCGCGGAGTGGATCACGGTGTCCCCGGGCTCGAGAGAGAAGTCGCGGTGCTGTCCCGCAGCGATGCGCGCCATGGCGGAGAGCGGCTCGCCCTGCGAGCCGGCGGCGACGGCGAGGACCCGATCGGGCGGCAAATCGTGGAGATCCTCGGGGGCCACCCGCACACCCGGGCGAACGGGCAGGAGCTCGAGTTGCTGTGCAATCTCGGCGTGCAGGTTGACCGAGGCGCCGAGCAGCGCCAGTCGCCGGCCATGCCGCTCCGCGAGTTGGGCCAGCCCGGCCAGTCGCTGGACATTGCTCGCGAACGTCGTCAGCAGGACGCGGCCCGTCGCCTCCGCGATCACCGCGTCGAGCCCCCGGAGGACCGCAGCCTCTCCTCCTGTCGTGCCGGCCACCTCGGCGTTCGTGCTGTCCGACAGCAGGGCCAGGACCCCCTCGTCGCCCAGCTCGGCCAGGCGCTGCACGGCCGTGCCCTCCCCGTCGGGCGGATCCCGGTCGAGCTTGAAGTCGGCGCTGTGCACGACGCGACCCACCGGGGTATCGATCGCGATCAATCGGGTCTGGGGGATCGAGTGCGCGACCGCAATCGCCTCCACGGAGAACGGGCCGAGGCTCACGGTCCGGGGCGACGTGGGGAGCAGGCGCAGATCGGGCGTCGAGCTGCGTTCACGCTCGGCGAGACGACGACGCAGGAGCTCGATCGTGTAAGGCGTCCCCCACACCGGGATGTCGTGACGGTCGAGCAGGTGGGGGACGGCGCCGATGTGATCCTCGTGGGCGTGGGTCAGGATCAATCCGCACAAGCGGCCCGCCGTTTCGAGATAGGACAGGTCGGGGATCACGTAGTCGACCCCGGGAAGGAAGCCCGCGGGGAACATCATCCCGGCGTCGACGACGACGCAGTCGCCGTCCCAACGGTACAGCATCAGGTTCAGCCCGAACTCGCCGAGCCCACCGAGCGCGACGATCTCCAGTTTGTCGGCAGCGGGCACGGGTGCTCCGGTCGAGGGGGCGGGTGCAGACGTTTATCAGGATACCCAATACCGGGCCAGGGCGTGGAACTCCTCGGGAGTCAACTCCTGGGCTCGCCGGGAGCCGTCGATGCCGGATCGCTGGAGGGGCTCGTCCGTTCCGAGCGCACGGCTCAAGTTGTTCTTCAGTGTTTTGCGTCGGTTCGCGAACGCGACCCCGAGTACCGCGCGGAGGCGGTGCAGCTCGCTCACGCTGGGCGGATCGGCACGCACGACCCAGCGTGTGACCGTGGAGACGACGTCCGGGCGCGGCCGGAAGGCGCCGGGTCGGACGTCCATCACGGGTTCGATCTCGTAGACCGCGCGGGGAAGGACGCTCAACGGGCCGTAGTCCGAGCCTCCCGGCGCCGCGCAGAGCCTCCTGGCAACCTCGCGCTGGAACATCAGGACCGCGCTTTCGATCGACCGCACCGACTCGACCAACCGCAGCGCCAGCGGTTTCGAGATGTTGTACGGCAGGTTGCCGGCGACGGTCCAGCGCACGGCCCGGCCATGCTCTTTGCGGCCCAGCGCATCGAAATCGAGCTGGAGGACGTCTTGCTCGATGACGGACAACCCGGAGCCGGAAAATTCCTCGCGCAGGTGCGCCGCCAGATCGCGATCGATCTCCACGGCCCAGACGCGATCCGTTCGCTCGAGCAGCGCGCGTGTGAGGGCTCCTCGCCCGGGCCCGATCTCCAGCACGGGTGAGTCCGGCGAAACGTCGAGCGCGGCCGCGATTCGCTCGATGACCGCCGCGTCGTGCAGGAAGTTCTGCCCGAATCGCTTGCGAGGTCTCGGAAAGGGTCGATCCATGGCGTTCCGCCGGCCATCTTAAACCAGCGGCGTCACCAGGCACGCGAGAGGAGCCTCCTGGGATCGATCATCACCGCGAGAGCCCCGTTCTCGATCATCGCCGCACCGTTGACGTAAGTCGTCGCGGCAAAAGCAGAACTCACCGGCTGGAGCCACAACTCGCGTCGACCGATGACATCGTCGGCGACGAGCCCGACGTCGCGCCCCGGTTCGTCGAGCACCAGCAGGTAACCTGCATCCTTCTCCGGCGGCTGCCCGCAGCCGAGGTCCACGATCTCGATCCCGTCGGGACACGCACCGTAAGCCGTCGCCTGGCGTAGCGAACGAAGCGGTAACCCGAAAAGCTGGCCGTCACGACTGAACACCAACGACTGAACCAATGCCTGCTCGATGGGCAAGTCGAAGAAAAACTTCGTTCCCCGTCGCGGCGTCGACCGGACCTCGATGTGTGCATCCAGCTCGGCAAGGTCACGGGCAGCGGCATCGAGCCCGGCACCGCGTCCGGCGAGGCGGTCGGCCGCACCGCGTGTGGAGACACCCGCGTGGAACGCCAGCTGCAACAGTGCCTGCTCATCGAGCGCCTTCGCCGCATCGGGGTGGAGAACTCCGGCGCCGATCGCCGCGCGCCGCAGGGCTGCCGGGTCCATGCCACGTCCATCATCGCTCAGCATCACACGCAGGCGATCACTTCGGCGGAGGACAGAAAGCGTCACACAGCCCTCGTCCGGCTTGCCGGCCGCGCGCCTTGCGGAGGGCTCCTCGATCCCGTGCGCGACGGCGTTGCGTACGAGGTGCCGCAACGGGCCGACGAGGCGATCGAGCAACCCGCGATCCAGTCCAAGCTCGCCGCCCTCGACCTGTAGCCGCGCCTGCTTCCCGTCGCGCCTCGCCGCGTCACGAAGAGCCGGTTCGAGCCGATGGCTGACGGACATGAAGGGGACGAGGCGTAGCTCCTCGACACGATCGAACAATCGCCGAACGAGATACGCGCCGCGATCGCCCGCGATGCGCTGGACTGGAGTCTCCTGCATCGACGCCACCGAGTGCTCCATCGCCAGTTCGCGCAACGTATCCGCGATCCAGTCCAGCGAGTCGGCCGGGACGCGGGTCCACACGGTCGGGCGGTCGGCTTCGGCGACGCGTTGCTCGGTCGCCGAGATGGGCGACAGTTGGACGGCGGAGACCCAGGCGAATCGCTCCATGCGTCGCCGCAGGGCCTCCGCCGGGCGTGTGCTGGCCAGCTCTACCTCGAGTTCCATCGCCGCCGGGGTGTCGTCGACCGGTAGCAGGGGAGGACGGACGCGCAGGACGCGTCCGAGCTTGCCGATACGCTTCAGAGTCGTGACGATACGGTGCGTCGGTGACGTGCTCGACACCTGGAGCCCGAGGCGCACGGCCCAATGTTCGAGAGGATCCGCGACGGTGGAGGGCGTCGGTCGGGNNGCGTCGGTCGGGATGAGCGGTTCAGGCTTTCCGACAACAGGCTGTCCAAGCGCGAGATCAAGGTCGTGGTCGTGGGGTTGTGCGCGGGCATCTGCCCGTCGGAGATCTCGTCGGCCCATACGGCTAATTGGTCCAACCCTTCGGCGAACAGCGGCGTCAGCTCGCTGCTCCACAGTCGTGGTCGGTTCTCCAGCTCGCGCAACAAACCTTCCATCCGGTGCGACAGCTCGACGAATGGTTCGAGCCCCATGGTCGCGGCCATGCCCTTGAGCGAATGACAGTGCCGCATCAACGCCCGTAACGTATCGGGCCGTTGCGGATGCGTTTCGAACTGCTTGAGTTGTTCGTGCGCTTGCTCGATGTGCTGGCGGGCCTCGTCGAGAAAGAGGCCGAGAAAACGGGCGCGCTTCATGAAACGGCTTGTTTGGCGCAGCCTTCGACGAGCGCGTCGAGGTGGATCCAGTGCAGGGCGTCGGGCCCGCCTCCCAGCGGCTGATGCAGCGTGCCGGGCGTGGTCCGATCGGGACGGGTCAACTCGGTCAGGCCGAGATGTGCCGGAACGTACAGGGCGACCGATTCAAGAGGCGCGCGCAGCCTCACGATCGATTTCGCCTGTTCGACGGCGCGATCGCCCAGGACGTGCGGCAGGTCGATCACGTTGAGCACACGCCCGCTCCACTCGGTCAGACCGTACCAACGACGCGGTGCCCCGGGTATCTTGCGTACGGCGCCGAGATCTTGAACCCCCGAGGTGCGTTGCAGCGGCAGCGCGTAGCGCCGGAGCGACAGCCTGAAGATCAGGGCCGAATGGGTCTCTGCGGCGCGGGCCACGTCATTCCACCCGGAAGATCGACACCAGCTCACGGAGTTGATCGGAGGCGCAGGCGAGCGCACGCGCCGACCGCGCCATGTTGCGCATCGATTCGCGTTGGCTCTGCGTCGTCCCCGAGGTCTCTTCCGTGCCCTGGGCGTTGGCGACGACGATGCTGGAAATCTGTTTCAACGCGGACAGGACATCGCTCACCGCATGGTTCTGGGTCGTGGTCAGCTCGTGGATCTCGGCGGCCCGATCGGCCGTGGTACGTGTTTCCTCGATGATCCCGCCGAACGACTCGAGTGTGAGGTTGACGCTCTCGCCTACGCGCTCCGCGGCCTGCGTGCTGAGCCTGAATTGCTGGCCAATCCGGGTCGAGCCGTCGGTGATCTCCTCGCTGATACCCGAGATCCGTTCGGCGAATCCACGGACGTTGTCACTGAGTCTGCTGACCTCCTCGGCCACCACCGCGAAACCGCGGCCCTCCTCTCCCGCACGCGCGGCCTCGATCGCCGCGTTGATCGCGAGCAGGTTGGTCTGGTGCGAAATCGAGCGGATCGAGTTGATCAACGCGCCGATCTCCGAGGCCTGCTCGCTGAAGCCCTGCATCGCCTTGGAAGCTTCGTCGTTCTGCACGGTCAGCTCTTGAATCCCGTCCGCCGCACGCTTGGCCTCGCTGCTGCCGTCGTAGGCGCGTCGCGCCGCCTCGGCGGCGGCCAGGTTCACGTTATGCGCCCCCTCGGCGACATCCGACGCGATTCCGGCGAGCTCGTGGGCCCGTTTGTCCGTGCGGCTGAGCTCGGCCGCCTGGCTCTCGGCTCCCCGAGCGATTTCTTGTGCCGCAGCGGCGATCTCGCTGGCCATGCCGTCCATCTCCTCGGAGGAGAGGGCCAGGGACTCCGCCGAGGCGTGAATCTCGGACGCGGCGCGTTGGACCTCGTGGACGACGTGCATCAGGCTGTCGGTCATGACGGCGAACGCGGACGCGACGTCGGAGATCTCGTCGTTGCCGGATGTGTCCAACGTGCGTGTCAGATCGCCGCTACGGATCTCGACCGCCGCCGCGGCGAGCTCTCGCATGCGGCGCGAGATGCGGATCGAGAAGAGCCAGGCGGCGCTGAGCCCGATCACGAGGTACGAGGAGACGGTGAGGATGATCTCCGGCAACGGCTCGAAACCGAGCCGCGGAACCGCCAGGCCGACGATCACGTACAGCAAGGCCACCAGCAGGAAGCCCGCACCCAGCTTGGTCTGCACCTCCACCCTCCGTGGGCGGGCGGGCCCGCCCCTTCGGCGAATCTAGGGCCGCGGCCGGTCACGGGCCAGCCGCGGTTGTTTGACAGCTTTTTGGGCCGTTTTTAAAATGAAGCGTTTGCAGGAACGGCGCGATCCGGGAAACATCCAGGCCTTTTCGGGCCACCGATCGTCAAACCGTTTCCCGGGCTCGATTCATGGGAAAAAGTGGAGTGGAAACAGCAATGCACCAAGGTGAGGTACGGGAAGTCCAGGAATGGGTTCAGCGGGAGTCGGCCGTTATCGAGACGCTGCTCACCGAGATCCGCAAGGTCATCGTCGGACAGGATTACCTGCTCGACCGCATGATGATCGGGGTGCTCGCGGACGGGCATTTGCTGCTCGAGGGCGTTCCCGGGTTGGCCAAGACGCTCGCGGTCAGCTCGCTGGCCTCGGCGGTGCACGCCAAGTTCCAGCGCGTGCAGTTCACACCGGACCTGTTACCCGCGGATCTCACGGGTACGCTGATCTACAACCAGAAGTCCGGCGAGTTCGAGCCACGCAAGGGTCCGTTGTTCGCGAACTTCGTGCTCGCCGACGAGATCAACCGCGCGCCCGCCAAGGTGCAGTCGGCGCTGCTCGAGGCGATGCAGGAGCGCCAGGTGACGATCGGCGACACGACCTACCCGCTGCCGCGGCCGTTCCTCGTGCTGGCCACGCAGAACCCGATCGAGCAGGAGGGGACGTACCCGCTTCCGGAAGCCCAGGTCGACCGCTTCATGCTCAAGCTGAAGCTGGACTACCCCAAGCCGGAAGAAGAGCGCCAGATCCTCGACCGGATGGGCGGAGCCCGGCAGCCCGAGGCCACCCCGGTCCTCGAGCTCGAGGCGCTGCTGAAGGCGCGCGAAGCGATGCACGCGATCTACGTCGACGATCGCATCAAGGACTACGCCGTGCGCCTGGTTCATGCCACGCGCGCGCCGAAGGAGCATGCGCTCGATCTCGAAGGCCTGTTGCAATTCGGTGCGTCACCGCGCGCGACGCTGGCGCTGGTTGCCGCCGCGCGGGCCCACGCGTTTCTTCGCGGGCGCGGCTTCGTCACGCCCGAGGACGTCAAGGCCATCGGCCCCGACGTGCTGCGCCACCGCCTGATCCTCTCCTTCGAGGCCGAGGCCGAGTCGGTGACCGCGGACGAGGTCGTCCAGCGGGTGTTCGACGCGGTGGAGGTCCCGTGACCCCACGGGAGTTGATCCGGCGTGTTCGCCGAATCGAGATCCGAACGCGTCGTCTGGTGGAGGAGAGCCTCGCGGGGGCGTATCACTCTTCGTTCAAGGGCCGCGGGATGGAGTTCGCCGAGGTGCGCGAGTACGTCCCCGGCGACGACGTCCGCACCATCGACTGGAACGTCTCCGCGCGGATGGGCCACCCGTTCGTCAAGAAGTTCACCGAGGAGCGCGAGCTGACGGTCGTGCTGCTGGTCGACGCCAGCGCCTCCGGACGTTTCGGGACCGAGCCTTCGACGAAGTTGCAGATGGCCGCCGAGATCTCGGCGCTGTTGACGTTCTCCGCGTTGCGCAACAACGATCGTGTGGGCCTGTTGTTGTTCACCGACGACGTCGAGCTGTTCCTGCCGCCGCGCAAGGGCCGCGAGCACGGCCTGCGCGTTCTGCGCGAAGTCCTCGCCTTCGAGGCGCGCGGCCGCGGCACCCGGATCAACCGGGCGCTGGAGTTTCTCCAGCGCGTCGTGACGAAACGCGCGGTCGTCTTCCTCGTGTCCGATTTCTTCGATGACGGGTACGAGCGAACGTTGCGCGTCGCGGCGCGCAAGCACGACCTGGTGGCGATCTCGGTCGAGGATCCTCGCGAGCGGCAGCTCCCGCCCGTCGGATTGGTCGCCGTCGTCGATCCCGAGACGGACGAGCTCGGCGTGATCGATGCCGGATCGGCCCGCGTGCGTCGGCGCTATGCGGAGTTCGCTCGCGGCACACGGCAACGCAAAAAAGACGCCCTGCGCCGCTGCGGCGTGGAGCTCCTCGAGCTTTCGACCGGCGTCCCTTACGAGGGTCCCTTCGTGCGCTTCTTCCGCGAGAGAGCGCGCCGCGTGATGCGAACGGGAGCCTGATGCGGCATCTGCCTTACGTTCGGATCTCGCTGTTGCTCGCGCTCGCGGCCGGGGTCGCGACGGGCAGCGTGACGGTCAGCGTCGAGCCGGAGACGGTCACGATCGGGGATCCGCTGACGCTGCGCGTGGCGATCGAGGGCGTGCAGAGCAATCCGCCGCTGCGGGAGAAGCTCGGCCCGCAATTGGGGCCGTTCACCGTGCTCGAGGAGCAGTGGACCGAGCAGGCCGGTGACGAGGATCGCCGCGTCTGGGTTTGGTCGGCCACGCTGGCCGTTTACGAGACGGGCGAACAGCTCTTCCCCGGCTTGACGCTCGCCGCCTCGTCGGCCGACGCCCCGGGCTGGAAGGTCGATGGCTTCTCGATCGACGTGCGGAGTGTGCTCGACGACGCGGAGACGGAATCCGGTGAGATCGACATCGCCGATCTCAAGGGGCCGGCGTCGTTGGCGCCGAACCTGCTTCCCGTCTGGCTTGCGGCGATGGTCCTGGTCGTTCTGCTCGCCGTCGCTTCGCTGTTGTGGTGGTTGAACCGGCGCTATGCCTCCCGCCTGGCGGCCGTACCGGCGATCGAGGACCCGTTCGCAAGGATCGCTCCCCACGAGTGGGCCTTCGCGCAGTTGCGAAAACTCCTCGACGAGCAAAGCACGGGAAGCGTGGATAGCTTCTACGAGCGCCTGGCCTGGATCCTCAAGCGCTACCTCGGCGGGCGTTATCGTGCCGACCTGCTGGAGTTGACGACGGACGAGGTCCGTCCGGTGCTCGAGCAAGCGGGCACCCCATCCACCGCGCTTGCACGCATCACGCCGCTGCTCGGCGACTGTGATGCCGTAAAGTTCGCCAAATACGAACCGTCGGACGCCGAGCGCAAAGAGATCGTCGAGCGCGTCTACGGCATCGTCGATCAGACCAAGCCGGTGGAGCGGCCGGCGGACACCGACGACCGGGCAGGGGCAGCGTGATGTTCCGCTTCGCCAGTGGCTGGGTTCTCGCGTTGCTCCCGGCGGCCATCGCGGTCGCGTACTGGATGGGGCGCCGGCGCAACCGTGGTGACGCCCGTGTGTCGCTGCCGCAGACCGGCGCCCTGCTGTCCAAGATGAGCAGCCCGTGGGTCGCGCTCGAAGGTCTGCTGCCCTGGCTTCGGGGTCTGATCCTGCTCCTGCTCGTCCTGGGGATCGCACGGCCGCAATCGGGCTCGCGTATCGAGACGACCTCGACGCTCGGCGTGGATATCGTCATCGTCCAGGACACGTCCGAATCCATGCGCGGCGAGGACTTCGCCCCGGACAACCGGCTCGCTGCCGCGAAGAAGAGTATCCGCTCGTTCATCGAAGAGCGCGACAACGATCGTATCGGTCTCGTCGCGTTCGGCAGCCTCGCGACGACGCGGTGCCCGCTGACCCTGGATCACGAGATGCTCCAGCAGATGCTGGACGAAGTCGACTTCAGCCCGCGAGAGGAGGGCGGGACGGCAATCGGCATGGGCTTGGCGACGGCGGTCAACCGTCTGCGGGATTCGAACGCCCGAAGCCGGGTCGTGGTCTTGCTCACGGACGGGGCCAACAACGAAGGACAGATCGGCCCCGAGGCGGCCGCCGAGGCGGCCAAGGCGTTGGGTGTCCGTGTCTACACCATCGGCGTGGGGTCGACGGGGCAGGTGCCGCTCACGGTGCAGGACCGGCGCGGACGCCGCTACGTGCAGATGCAGTACTTCGAGCTGGACGAGGAGTTGCTTCAGTCGATCGCCGACACGACCGGGGGAGAGTACTTCAACGTGCGGGACAGCGGCGCCATGGAAGCGGTCTTCGAGACGATCGACGAGCTGGAGAAGACCGAGATCGAATCGCGCGAGCGGGTCCTCTATCGTGAGCTGTTCGCCTGGATGCTGTTCCCTGCCGTCGGGCTGCTGTTTCTCGAGCGAACGTTGGTCGGTACGCGGCTGCGGAGGATCCCCTGATGCGGTTCGCTCAGCCGGAGATCCTGTGGTTGCTCCTCGGCCTGCCGCTGCTGGCGGTCGCGAGCTGGATCTCGGCCGCGCGCCGTCGCCGCGCGTTGCGCCGATTCGCGGGCGGCGCGGATTTCGTCACCCGCTTCAGCGCCGACATCAGCTCGCATCGACGGGTGGCGAAGACGCTACTCCTGCAGCTGGCTCTGCTGGCGACGCTGCTCGCCGCGGCCCGGCCGCAGTGGGGCAGGCTCGTCGACGAGGTCAAGCAAGCCGGTGTCGATGTGGTCGTTCTGATGGACACGTCCCTGAGCATGGCGGCCGAGGATCTGGCTCCCAGCCGGCTGGAGCTCGCGCGTGACGAGATCGATACGCTGCTCGATTCGCTGGCCGGAGATCGTGTGGCCCTGATCACGTTTGCCGGGGTGCCCACGTTGGCCTGCCCGCTGACCGTGGATCACGGGGCTGTGCGCTTGTTCTTGGACGCCGTCGAACCGGAGGTGGTCCAGGTTCCCGGGACGGCGCTGGCGGAGGCGATCGAGCTGGGCATCGACGCGTTCGGTGATCAAGAGCTGGACGGCGTCGACCGTAGCCGGGCGATGGTGCTGTTCACCGACGGCGAGGACCACGAGGGTGGGATCGATGAGGTTCTCTCGAAACTGAAGAAGGCCGGCGTGGTCGTTCATGCGATCGGTGTGGGCACGGCTCGGGGCGCTCCGATTCCCGTGCCGAACGAAACGGCTGGATCCGGTCGTTTCAAGAAGGATGCGGACGGCCGGCTGGTCACGACTCGCCTCGACGAGGCGAGTCTGCAGCAACTTGCTTTCGAGACCGGTGGTCACTACTACACCGCGACGGCCGGGGCGCGCGAAGTGGACGAGTTGATCCAGACGATCGGCGCCATGTCGGCATCCGAGTTCGGCGCGACGCTGCGGACGCGCTACAGGGAGCGCTACCAGATTCCGCTCGCCGTCGCGCTGTGCGCCCTGATCGCCGAGGCGCTGCTGGGAGACCCGCGGCGCAGGAGGGTGGTCCCGTGACCTCGACTCCCTTGGCCACGTTGCTCGCGGCGCTGCTGGCGGCGTCGCCGATCACGCTTCCCTTGGGCGGCACGGCCTACAAGAAGACGCAGGAGGGGAACCGGCACTACGTCGATGGGCTGTACGAAGACGCCCTGCGCGCGTACACCGAGGCGCAGGTCGAGCTACCCGAGGCGCCGCAGCTGTTCTACGACATCGGCAACGTGCTCTACCGCCAGGGCGACTACGAGGGTGCCGCCGAGGCCTACACACGCGCGCTGCTGTCCTCACCGCCGGACCTCGAGCCCGACGCGGCCTACAACCTCGGCAACGCGAGATTCCAGACCGAGGACTACGGGGCCGCGCGCGACGCCTACACCCGCGCCCTGCGGGGCAACCCGGCCGATCTCGATGCCAAGCGCAACCTCGAGCTCACGCTGCGCGCCCTGGAGCAACAGCAGCAGCAACAGCAGCAGCAGGACGAGAACAACCCGTCCGACGAGCAGGACGAGCAGGGCGACCAGCAGCAGCAACAACAGCAACCACAGCAAGGCGACCGGGAGCAGGATCCCGGGGAAGGCGACGAGCAGCAGCAACAGCAGCCGTCCCAGGACCAGCAGCAACCGCCCGAGGGGCAACCGGAGCCGGCGGCCGAGTCGCAACCACAGAACGGCGAGATGACCGAAGAGCAGGCCAAGCGATTGCTGGACAGTGCGGCTGAGGACGAGAAGGAGAGTCTCCAGCGTCGCATGCGAGCCAAGCGCGGGAAAGCGCGCCAGCGCGAGAAAGACTGGTGATCCGGCGNNCGTCCTCGGGAATCACCGATGTGACGCAGGTGCGGTTCGTCATCGAGGTCTCGGGCTCGCGCAACCCGCAGATCGAGGACCCGCAGATCGGCGAGCTTCAGAATCTGCGGATGCTGCGGAGCCGTCCCAGCGTGGAGCAATCCACCAGCATCATCAACGGGCGTGTTTCGTCGAGTTACCGCCTGAGCTATGTCCTGCTGCCCGAGCAGACCGGCCCCGCCGCGATCCCCGCGCTCAACGTTGTCGTGGACGGCCGAACCTACACGACGGATCCGATCCGTTTCGAGGTGACGGAATCGCCCAAGCGTCCACCCACAACGGGGAGCACCGACGAGGGCGCCACGGCGGGCAACGTCGTGTTCGCCGAGGCACGGCTCAGCCGCGACGAGGTGTGGGTGGGGGAGCCCGTGATGGCCAGCGCCTCCGTCTTCTCGACGCTGCGGGTCCACGATCTCGCGCTGGCCGAAATCCCGACGTTTTCCCAGTTCCTCGCCACGACGGTTCCGGTCGACATCAACGCGGAGACGACGCGGACGCAGATCGGCGGGCGCTTGTACGTGGTCTATCCGGTGCGACGCGACTTGCTCATCCCGCTCGGTCCCGGGACCTACGAGATCGACCCGTACACGATCCAGGTCAAGGTGCAGTCTCGGCGCGACGTATTCGATCTCTTCGCACGTGGAACCAACGTGATGCGAAAGACCGAACCGCTGTCCTTGACGGTCAAACCCTTGCCCGGGAATGCCCCCGCCGGATTCGGAGGGGCCGTCGGCACGTTCGAGTTCGACGCCACGCTGGACCGCGCCGAGGCCACGGTCAACGACGCCGTCGCGCTGCGCGTGACGGTCGAGGGAGAGGGGTCGCTGCAGACGATCGATGCGCCCGCCTTCAAACCGCCGCCGGGTGTCAAAGTCTACGATCCCGAAAGCAACCTCCAAACCGACGTCCGTGGCGGGCGACTGATCTCACGCAAGAGCTGGGAGTGGGTCCTGGTTCCGCTGGCCCCCGGCGACATCGCCCTGGAGGAGCTCGAATTCGTCTCGTTCGATCCCCGCGCCGGTGATTATCGGGTCGACGTCGCCGAACCGCTCCGCTTGGCGGTCGCCGAGGGCGACGGGTTGCCCATCGCCTCGTCGGGCGGGGACCGCAGCGTGATCTCGCTGGAGCAGAAAGACATCGCGTTCATCAAAGGGCTGCGCGGCGACGCCTTGAGCTACGTGAGGCCGCGGATGTACGAGCGCACGTGGTTCTGGTCGACGGCCTTCCTGCCGTTCTTCTGGGTCCCGTTCCTGGTCTGGCTCGGTCGTCGTCGCGATCTCTTGCAGCGCGATCTGGGGCTCGCCCGCGGCCGGCGCGCGCGTCGACGCGCGCGGAAGGCCCTGCGCACGGTCCGCAGGAACATGGCGGTGGCGGACAGCGCGGAGTTCCACGAGGCGGTGGCCCGCTCCCTGGTGGGCTACGTGGGCGACCGACTCAACCGATCGCCCTCCGGGCTCACCTACGAGCTGGCCGACGAGCTGCTCGCCGGCCGCGGGATCGACGAGACACTGCGCCGGCGGTTTCGTTCCTGTCTCGAGACCTGCGACTTCGCCCGCTTCGTTCCGGCCAGTGCCAGGGCCGAGCGCCGCGCTGAAGTGCTCGCCGAGGCCATCCGGCTGATCGAAACACTGGAGCGCTCATGGTGAGGGCTTGTCGATCGATCGGGTTGGCCCTCGCGCTTGTCCTGCTGGCCGCCCCGGCGACCGGGCAGACCGCGGAGGAAGCCTTCGAGAGGGGCAACGAGGCCTACGCCGCCGGCGACTGGGCCGCCGCCGCCGCGGCCTACGGCACCGTCCTGGACTACCGCGTGGCGGATGCCCGGGTGTACTACAACCTGGCCAACGCGGAGTTCCGGATGGGCCGGCTCGGACCGGCGATCCTTTACTATGAAAGGGCCCGCCGGCTCGATCCCGCGGATCCCGAGATCGAGTCCAACCTGCGCTTTGTCCAGGGCTTCCGCTTCGACCGCGTCGAGGTCGAGGAGTCCTTCGTCCTGCTCGAAGCCCTGCATCGCGCGCAGGCGCTGCTCGGTGTGGATGGCCAGGCCTGGATCCTGGTGATCCTGTTCTGGGCGGCNNGGCCTCGCACGACCGGGCCGCTTCGGCCCCGTCCACGGCTGGCCGTTGGCGGCGATTGGCACCCTTTTCGTGTTCGTGGCGCTGTCCTGGTGGAACACCTTCGATCGACTCGAGCGCCGGGAACTCGCCGTCGTGATGGCACCCGCGGCAGAGATCGTCGCCGGGCCGGGTCCCTCGAACCCGTCCCTGC
>JABAOH010122162.1_pt3 | contig 36731 bp, 40 predicted proteins | sample 7062181 | NCBI WGS metagenome assembly JABAOH01 (sample SAMN14538630, study PRJNA623070) | marine sediment metagenome | biome: marine biome [ENVO:00000428]; feature: marine pelagic biome [ENVO:01000023]; material: deep marine sediment [ENVO:00002113]; isolation source: pool of 5 deep marine... | reverse complement strand
AGGCCAAGGCCGGACATATTTTCATCCACGATGTGACTCAGCTGGAGATTTCATCGTCGGAAATCCGCGAGCTCATCGCCATGGGCCGCGACGCGCGTTTCCTGCTTCCGGATTCGGTCCGGGATGTCATTCAGAGGAGCGGCTGTTACGCGGCGACGACAGGCGAGGACGCGGACGAGTAAACGAATTTTAATGGTTGAACGGATTGGTTGATGAATAGCGAACAGTTGAGTGAACTGGTTGTTGACGCGCTCGAGGAAATCAAAGGTCAGGACATCATCAAGCTGGATGTAAGCGACATGACGACGGTGACCGACTACATGGTCGTTGCCAGCGGCACGTCGAATCGCCACGTCAAGGCGCTGGCCGACAATGTCGCCGATAAGGCCAAGCAAGCCGGTCACCGACCGGCGGGCATCGAGGGCGAGGAAGGCAGCGAGTGGGTGCTTCTCGACCTCGGCGATACGCTCGTGCACGTCATGCTGCCGCGCGTACGCGAGTTTTATAACCTCGAGAAGCTCTGGTCACTCTCCCCGGCAAACGAGCGGGCCGCAACCGACGGGTGATGCGTGCACATCCGTCTGCTTGCCGTCGGTGATCGGCAGCCGTCCTGGGTCGATTCCGCGTTTGAGGGCTATGCCATGCGTCTGCCACGACAGTGGCAGTTTCATGCCGAGACCATCGCCACGATGGACCGCCGGCGCGCCCGGGACGCCGCCCGGGCAGTCGCTGCCGAAGGCGACAAATTACTGGCCAGACTGAAGCCGGCGGAACGACTCGTCCTGCTCGACGAGAACGGCCAGCAGTTCACCAGCAGGGAACTCGCGCAACGCCTCGGCGAGTGGCAGGCGCACGGCGACGATCTTGCTTTCATCATCGGCGGGCCCGACGGTGTCTCCGCCGCGGTCCGCGAGCGCGCGGCGCTGACCTGGTCATTGTCGAAGCTGACCCTGCCGCACGGACTCGCGCGCGTCCTTTTCGCCGAGCAACTGTACCGGGCCTGGTCGCTGTCGACCGGTCACCCCTATCACCGGGACTGATGATGACCGACCCGTGCATCTATCTTGCCTCCGCGTCGCCCCGCCGCAGGGAGATTCTCGACACGCTCGGCATTCGATTCATCCACGGGGGGGTCGACCTCGACGAGTCTGCCCGGGATGGCGAGCGTGCACACGAGATGGCGCAGCGACTGGCGCACGAAAAATCGCTGGCGGTGACTGCGGAGACGGCGCGCGGCTTGCCCGTGCTCGGCGCCGACACCGTGGTGGTCCTCGGTGAACGGATATTCGGCAAGCCTGCGTCGGCTGCGGATGCGCTCGAGATGTTGTCCGCGTTGTCAGGGCGGTCCCACCATGTGCTGACGGCCGTTGCGCTCCGCGCAGGCAGCGACGTCAGGACTGCAATCTCTGATACTGAAGTGCGTTTTCGTGACATCAGCACCCTGGAAGCGCAGCGATACTGGCAAACTGGAGAGCCGCGGGACAAGGCTGGCGGCTATGCCATCCAGGGACTCGGCGGCATCTTTGTCGACTCGATCTGCGGCAGCTACTCAGGCGTAGTCGGGCTGCCGGTTTTCGAAACGGCAACGCTGCTCCGGAAAGCGGGCATCGACGTACTGGACCAGCGGGGATGAGATGACGGAAGAATCGCCCAGGGAAGAGATCCTGATCAACGTTACGCCGCGAGAAGTGCGCGCAGCGCTGCTCGAGAATGGCGTGCTGCAGGAAGTGACGATCGAACGGGCCGCGCGCCGCGGCCTGATCAGCAACATCTATAAAGGCAAGGTTTCCCGGGTCCTGCCGGGCATGCAGGCCGCATTCATCGACATCGGCCTCGCGCGGACTGCATTTCTGCATGCATCGGATATTGCGCGAAACGGCGACCAGGTAGAGAGCGCGAACGAGGATGATCCGCCGGATATACGCGAACTGATTCGCGAAGGGCAGGATGTGCTCGTGCAGGTCGTCAAAGATCCGCTGGGCACCAAAGGCGCACGATTGACGACCTTCATTACGCTGCCGTCGCGATTCCTGGTGCTGATGCCGGCCGGCTCCGGGGTCGGCATATCGGCGCGCATAGAGGACGAAGCCGAGCGCGAGCGCCTGCGGTCGGAGGTCGAGACGATCCTCGACAACGAGGATGGCGCCGGCGGGGTCATTGTCAGGACGGCTGCCGAGGGCGTAAGCCGCGACGCGCTGCGGGCCGACCTTGCCTTCCTCCGCAAACTCTGGTCCGCCGTTCAGGATCAGTGCAGGAAAGCGCCGCTAAAGTCGCTGGTGCACGAGGACCTGCCGCTGCCGATCCGCGTGCTGCGGGACCTGGTGACCGGAGACGTCGAGCGGATTCTGGTCGATTCCGAGCCGGATTTTCAAAAAATGCGCGCATTTACAGAGAGTTTCCTGCCCGAACTGACGCCGATCCTGGCGCTCTACAAGCGTCGCAGGCCGATTTTCGACCTGCATGGCACGGAGGACGAGATAAATAAGGCCCTCCAACGAAGTATTTCTTTAAAATCAGGCGGATATGTCATCATTGACCAGACTGAGGCGATGACGACCATCGACGTGAACACCGGCGGCTATGTCGGCCACCGCAACCTGGAGGAGACGATCTATCGAACGAACCTGGAAGCCGCGGTAACGATTGCCCGTCAGCTGCGTCTAAGGAACCTGGGCGGCATTATCATTATCGATTTCATCGATATGGAAGAGCCGGAGCACCGCGATCGCGTCATTGAGGCGCTGCGACAGGCGATGGCGAGGGATCACGCGCGGCACCAGCTGACGCCGTTGTCGCCGCTGGGCCTGGTCGAGATGACCCGCAAGCGCACCCGGGAAAGCCTGCAGCATGTGCTTTGCGAAGACTGCGAGCATTGCGACGGGCGTGGCTTTACGATGACTGCGGAGACGGTCTGTTTCGAGATTTTCCGCGAAGTCATCCGCCAGCACCGGCAGTTTCAGTTTGATGAAGCGCTGGTTCTCGCGCACCAGGACGTCATCGACCTGCTGCTCGACGAAGAGGCTGCGGGGCTGGCTGAAACCGAGGAGCAAATCGGTAAATCGATTCGCCTGCAGCCCGAGTCGCTTTACCTGAAAGACCAGTTCGACGTGGTACTGATCTGACGAGAATGAAGCAATTGCTGAGAAAACTGATCCGGGCCGTCGCCTATCTCGGGGCGGCGGTGGTGATCTTGCTTGCGATTGCCGTCGGTATCTTCCGCCTGATGCTGCCACGATTGCCGGAGTACCAGGAGGAAATCAAGACCTGGGCCAGTAATGCGATCGGCATGAACGTCGAATTCACGGGCATGAACGCGCGCTGGCGCCTGAGCGGTCCGGAACTCAGTTTTTACGACGCCGGGCTTATTCACATCCAGACCGGGATCAGCGTGCTGAACGCCGAAGAGGTCAGCATCGGTGTGGGTCTCTGGCGCCTGGTGGCCGACAGGGAGCTTGTCGTCGACCAGGTGACGATTCGCGACGCGGCTATCGACCTGCGTCAGGACGGCAATGGCAACTGGATCCTGCAGGGTATCGCGCTCGATGAACTGCTCGGCGATCGTGACATTCCTGCCGGCGGCGGCGGCGACGTGGTCGTTATCGGCCAGGACATCGACGTCGACTATGAACATCCTTCTTCAGGCCAGCTCGTACCCTTCAGTCTGCAATCCATCACCGCGTCCCGCAACGACGCGGAACTACGTATCGAGGCGGACATCGATCTGCCGGCAGAGTTCGGCAACCGGATGGAAGTATCGGCGAGTCGCCGACTCGGACCGGCCGCCCCGGAGCTCTGGCGAATGTACGTCGAAGGAGATTCGCTTGACCTGGCCGGATGGTCTCGTCTGCAGCAGTTTGCCTTGCCGGATATCCGCTCGGGAACGGCCGATTTCATGCTTTGGTTCGACCTGGCAGGCGGGCAGGTCGACAATGCGTCAGCGGACCTCGTGATCGCCAACCTGCAGGCGGTCGGCCAGGGCGTCGGATCGCCCCTGGGCGTGCAGGGTAATTTTGAATATTCCGTCGAGCCGAACGGCTGGTTGCTCGGGGCCAACCAGATGCGCCTCGTCACCGTGCAGGGCGACTGGCCGCAGACGTCGATGCAATTAAGGATCGAACGCGACGACCAGGGCGTCATCCGGAATTTGCGCGGTAATGCATCCTACGTGAGCCTGGACGATCTCAGTTATCTCGAGGCATGGCTGCCCGAGGAACGGCGACAAATGCTCGACGACTATCAGCCCAGCGGCAGCATGCGCGACCTGGCAGTCGAAATTCGCGGCCTGGGAACAGACACGCCAGACTTCGATTTCTCCGCTGATCTCGAACAGGCCGGATTCGCGGCACTGGCAGAGCAACCGGGCGTCCGCGACTTTTCCGGTCGGGTGCGCGCCGATCGCGACGGCGGCCGGGTAGAAATCGAGTCCACCAACCTGACCCTGGATCTCGGCGACCGTCTGCCGACCCCGCTGGTTCTTGACGACGCATTCGGCACCATCATCTGGCGTCGCAATCGCGACGGCATTATCGTGTTGTCGGACAGCGTGCAGATCCGTAACGCGGATTTCGACAGCCAGATGAGTTTGCAGGTATCGATTCCCGCCGACGACGGATCGCCTGTCGTCGACTTCGAGAGCGCGTGGTCCGTATTCGATGTCAGCGCAGTGCGGCGCTACCTGCCGGTAAAGCTGATCACGCCGAAGCTGCGTCAGTGGCTGTCCGATTCACTCGTGTCCGGATACGTCCGCTATGGCACCACACGTTTCAATGGCGCGGTCGCCGATTTTCCTTTCGAAAACGACGAAGGCGTTTTTCGCATCGACGCGCGGCTCGAGGATACCGTGCTCCGCTACCGACCCGACTGGCCGGCGCCGCTGTTTCGCCATCTGGATGTTGTCGTCGAGAACACCCGCCTGTATTCCGAGGAAAACTCGGCAGACAATCGCGGCATCAATGTCGAGGATGCCCGCTTGGAGATTGCCGACCTCAGGGATCCCGTGCTGACGATCGACACCTTTGCGACCGGTTCGATGCAGTCGATCAAGGACTTTGTGACGGACAGTCCGATTGTCCGCGTGTTCGGCGGGCAACTCGATCGGATTACCGTCGATGGCGATGCCTCTTTCGACCTGTCGATCGTGTTGCCGATCAAGTCCGCGACCGATTACGAATTTGTCACGCGCATTCGTGCGAGTGACGCCACGCTGCGCGTTGCGGGATTTCCCGCGCCGCTGACCGAGCTGAACGGGACCGTGACGGTCTCGCGGGACGACATATCGTCAGAGTCGCTGTTTGCGACCTTTCTCGGCGACACCGTCGACCTGTCACTCGCGCGATTGCCGGATCCCCTGGCCCCGCACAGCGTCATTCTGACCGGCACCGGTCGGGCGACCGCGGAGGCGCTGCAGGCCGGGCTTGACATCCCGTTGAACGGCGTGCTCGGCGGCGAAGCAAACTACCGGGCGACGCTGCGCTTTCCGAACGGCCGTGCTCCGCAAGCGAGCCCGATGCAAATCATCGTCGAATCGGACCTTTTCGGCATGCGGGTTGACCTGCCGACGCCGCTCGACAAGTCGGTAGACGAGGCGTTCGACCTGACGGCATCGATCGAATTTCCCTCGCCCGATCAAATTTCGACCTCCGGCAGCCTGGCCGGCGAGGTCAACTGGACAGGCCGCTTCGTCCGGCAAAACGACGCCTGGGATTTCGACCGCGGCGTCGTTGCCGTCGGCGAATATCCGCGTGCGGCCGAGGTCAGGGGCCTGCATATTCATGGCCAGCTGCCCGAAGTCGATCTGCACGAATGGCTGGCCCTCGGCAGACGCGGCAACCGGGAGGCCGGGATCGGCGAACGCATCCGGACGATCGATCTCTCGATCGGCAGTTTGTATGCGGTGGGCCAGACTTTCACGGATCACAGGATCGAGGTCGACCGCAGCGGGCAGGACTGGGTCATTCTGCTGACCGGCGACGAAGCGGCCGGGTCCGTTTCCGTGCCTTACGATTTTGCGGCCGGCCGCCCGATACTGCTGGATCTGGAGCGCCTGATATTGCCCGGCGATGGTGACGATCGAGACGCGGATTCGCCTGCGCCGCTGGACCCGCGCTCGCTGCCCGGCATCTCCGTCCGCGCCCGCGAGTTCGCCCTGGGTGAGCGCGCCTTCGGCAGCCTGGAAGTCGACTTCGACCACACGGCGCGGGGTCTCGAGACGACCAATCTGCAAACGCGTCACGATACCTTCTCGGTATCCGGCAGCGCCGGCTGGGTCGTCGACGCCTATGCGGAGCAGGGGCAGCGCACCTACATTACCGCGGCGCTGCAAAGTAACAACGTGCAGCAGACCTTCCATCAGCTGGCCTACGACCCGGGCATCATCAGCGACAGCATGGAAATTACGCTCGATCTCGAGTGGACCGGCGGACCCCGCCACGACTTCATGGACGACCTCAGCGGCAACGTGAACGTCAGCCTGGCCGCCGGGCGGCTGTCGGACGTCGACCCCGGCGCGGGGCGCGTTTTCGGGCTGATGAGTCTGACCGCGTTGCCGCGTCGCCTGTCGCTCGACTTCAGCGACGTGTTCGAGTCGGGCTTCGGCTACGACCAGATCATCGGCGATTTCCGCCTCCTCGACGGCAATGCCTATACCTGCAACCTGACGCTGACCGGGCCCGCCGCGGACGTCGGCATCGTCGGCCGGGCCGGGCTGATCAGCCGTGACTACGACCAGGCAGCGATCGTCAGCGCCAACGTCGGCAGCACACTGCCGATGGCCGGATTCTTCCTCGGCGGGCCGCAGGTCGCCGCCGCCTTGCTGGTGTTTTCGCAGGTGTTCAAAAAGCCGCTCAAGGATATGGGACAGGTCTTTTATACGGTCGCCGGCTCCTGGGACGAACCGGGCGTCAATGCGGTGGATTCGCAGGGCTTCGCCGATGTCAGCAACCGTGCGGGCTGCCTCAACCCGTAATGAGACACTTGCCTGTGCGGACAATTGCAGGAATGATGCAGCGCTTGGCTCCAACAGGAAGGGTGAATTGACCAAGCAGACGGACAATGCAGTCGAGTCGGTCATGTCGCAGATGCTTGCGCCAGCCGGGCTCGACGAAACGCATTTGACCAGCGCGCTGGGCTCGCTTTATCGCCGGGACGTCGATGCCGCGGACCTCTATTTCCAGGTCAGTCGCAGTGAATCCTGGACGCTCGAGGACGGCATTCTCAAAGAGGGCAATTTCAGCCACGACCAGGGCGTCGGCGTGCGCGCCGTTTGCGGCGACAAAACCGGCTTCGCCTATTCGGAGGAACTGGTCCTGCCGGCCCTCGAAAATGCCGCCCGCGCTGCCCGCGCCATTTCCCGGCAAGGGCAGTCACGGGCGGTCCAGGTTGCCGCGCCTGGCGCGACGCAATCCCTGTACCCGGTGACGGACCCGACTCGCAGTATTACCGACGAGCAAAAGAAAGCGCTGGTCAGCCGGATCGACGAGGAAACCCGCAAACTCGACCAACGTATCGAGCAGGTGATCGTTTCCCTGACCAGCAACCAGGACCTGGTGCTGGTCGCCGCCGCCGACGGCACCCTGGCGGCGGACGTGCGGCCGCTCGTCAGGCTGAATGTCTCGGTGATCGTCGAGGAGAATGGCCGTCGTGAACAAGGTTACAGCGGTGGCGGCGCGCGGGCGGATCTCGATTATTTCCTGCAGGACGACCGGCCGATGGCCTATGCGCGCGAAGCGGTGCGCCAGGCGCTGGTCCTGCTCGAGGCGGCGCCGGCGCCTGCTGGCGCAATGCCGGTGGTGCTCGGCGCCGGCTGGCCGGGCATCCTGCTGCACGAGGCGGTCGGTCACGGCCTCGAAGGCGATTTCAACCGCAAAGGCACGTCCGCATTCAGCGGCAAGCTGGGACAGAAGGTTGCGTCAGAGCTGTGCACCATTGTCGATGACGGCACCCTGCCGAATCGCCGCGGCTCGCTCGCTGTGGACGACGAAGGTACGCCGGGCCAGTACAACGTGCTCGTCGAGAATGGCGTCCTGCGCGGTTACATGCAGGACAAGATGAATGCCCGGCTGATGGGCGTCGCACCGACCGGCAATGGCCGCCGCGAGTCCTTCGCCCACGTGCCGATGCCGCGCATGACGAACACCTACATGCTCGCGGGTCCGCACGATCCGGCGGAAATCATCCAGTCTGTCGACCGCGGATTGTATGCGCCCAATTTCGGCGGCGGCCAGGTGGATATCACCTCGGGCAAATTCGTCTTTTCCGCGAACGAGGCGTACCTGATCGAAAAGGGCAGGCTGACGACGCCGGTGAAGGGCGCGATGCTGATCGGCGACGGCCCCGTCGTGCTCGGGCAGATCTCGATGGTCGGCAACGACCTCGAGCTCGACCAGGGCGTCGGCACCTGCGGCAAGGACGGCCAGTCCGTGCCTGTCGGCGTCGGTCAGCCGACGCTCAAGATCGACGAGCTGACGGTGGGCGGCACGGCCTGACCTGCGTCGCACAGCCCGGCGACATTGACTAGAATACCCCCGGGGGAATGAGAGATCCCGACATGTGGGTGTCTAAACCAATATACGAGTGCCTGCCGTATTTCTATCTCGCCAGCGGCGTGATCTCGCTGCTGGCGTCCATGTACCTCAACCACTGGCACTGGCCCACGATCTGCTTTGTGGTCGGTGTATCGACGCTGGTGGGTGGCCTGGTCCTGTTTCTCAAACGGCGCGACTATCGCTACCGGGATCAGCGCAGCGCGAAGGCAAGAGAATAGTCGCTAGCCGGCTTTGGTATCTTTTTTAGCGTCGCTGCCGTCGTCGATCTCGCGCAGATCGTGGTAGACAAACTCGATATCGTCGATTGCAACGACGTCGCCGTCCTCGAGCAGTTGTTTCTGCACGGGCTTGCCGTTCAGCTGCAGACCGTTGGTGCTGTTCAGGTCCTCGATGAAACAGCCTTCGGGACTGCTGACAAGCTGCGCGTGATGTCGACTGATGAATCTGCTGTCGATTTGAATCTCGCTGTCCGGCGCGCGGCCGATCATGACCCGGCCCTCCTCGAAAAAATACTCGCCGGCCGGTTCCCCGTTTCGCCGGTACTCGATTCTCGTAAGATAGTGCCGCGCCCGGGAGGCAGGCACCAATCGCGGCAGGGCCTCGTGTTCGCCGGTCGTATCTTCATGCTCCTGCCAGCCGAGCTCCTCGGCCGTGTTCTCGATCTCGTCCGGGCCGATCTGCGTCTTCTCGTCGGCGAATGCGACCAGCAGGGCGGAATCGCAGATCGTATTGATCAGCCGCGGCACGCCGCCCGAATAACGATAGATGAGCGGATAGGCTTCCTCCGCGAAGAGCGGGTCTTCGCGTCCGGCGACGCGCAAGCGATGCTCGATGTATTCGCGCATGTCGTTCTGATCCAGCGCGCCCAGGTGGAAGCGCAGCCTGACACGCTGCATGAGTTGCTTGAGCTCCGGCGAATCCAGGGTGTCGCGCAGTTCAGGCTGCCCCGCGAGGATGGATAATGCGCAGCACCTTTTCCTTGCTCGTTTCAATACCGGACAGCAGGCGGACCTCCTCGAGCACCTTGGTCGACAGGTTCTGGGCCTCGTCGATGATCAATATGACTTTCTTGCCCGCCGAGTATTGCTCGATCAGGAACATGTTGATCATGTCGAGCAGTTCGACCTTCTTCTTGTCGAAAGGCTTGAACCCGAACTCGGTCAGGACTGCCTGCAGGAACTGGGTTGCGTTCAGCTGGGTCTGCGAGACGACCGCATAGACCACGTCGTCGCCGAGCTCGCTCAGGAACGACTGCAGCAAGGTCGTTTTGCCCGAGCCGATCTCGCCGGTGATGACCACAAAGCCGTCAGACAGCCAGATCGTCGACTCCATGTACGCCTTGGCGCGGGAGTGCTGTTTGCTCCAGTAAACGAATTCCGGGTCCGGCGAAAGGCCGAACGGCGGCTTGTCGAAACTGAAATGCTCGAGATAGGACATTGGTCGCCTGTACCTGGACGCGCGATAGTGTACCCGGATTATGTATCATCCGGCCATTCGAAAGTGCGAATTCCGTCAGGTTTTCTGTCAGAGATTCAGCGATTTAGCCAGTTTTTCGAGAATTGAGTCCCGCTCACCAGGGTCGTTCGTCACGACCGTGACGTGCCCCAGCTTGCGCCCCGGACGGGGCGCTTTGCCATAGTCGTGCAGATGACAGGGAGCCTCCTCGAACGGGGCACGGTCCGCAGGCATTTCGCCGATCAGATTGAGCATGCCGGCGGGCGCCCGCATCCCGGTTGCGCCGGGCGGCATGTCCAGGATCGCGCGCAGGTGGTTCTCGAACTGGCTGGTTTCCGCCCCCTCGATGGTCCAGTGTCCGGAGTTGTGCACGCGCGGCGCAAACTCGTTGGCGAGCAGCCGGTCGCCGACGACGAACAGCTCGAGCGCCAGCACGCCGACGTAGTCGAGTTCCAGCAGCAGGCGTTCGAGATAAGCGTTGCCCAGCTCGGCAAGCTCGGCAGACGCTCCCGGCGCCCGCGAGATGTGCAGGATCCCGTCCCTGTGTTCGTTTATGGATAGCGGGTAGAAACGGGTGTCGCCGCTGACGTTCCTGACACCGATCGCCGACGCCTCGAAAGCAAACGGTACCCACTGTTCCGCGATCAGGTCGGATCCGCCCAGTTTCGCTACCGCGTCATCGATTGCCGCGTCTTCGCGAACGATGACCTGTCCCTTGCCGTCGTAGCCGAGCCGGCGGGTTTTCAGGACCACCGGAAATCCCAGCTCGCCGCAGGCGGCGCGGAGATCGCCCGCGGAGTCCACCGCCCTGAAACCCGGCACAGGAATGTCGAGCGCTTGAAAGAGTGTCTTCTCGGCAATCCTGTCCTGCGCGACCTCGAGCGCCCGCGGCGGCGGATAGACGAGCGTGCCCGCCGGCAATTTGCGCACCGCTGCCACCGGCACGTTTTCGAACTCGTAGGTAATGACGTCGACAGATTCGGCGAGCCTGTTGAGCCCCTCTTCGCTGTCGAAAGCGTACTTCAGTACCGGTCCCGCGCTGGCAGCCGGCGGATCGTCGCCGGGATCGAGGAATACGCACTCGACATCGAGCGCGGGTGCGGCGTAGCCCAGCATCTGGCCGAGCTGGCCGGCGCCGATGATCCCGACTTTCGTCATCGTCAGTTGCTCGGATCGGGATTCTGCAAGACGGTCTCGGTCTGCCGGCTGCGGAAGTCGTCGAGCGCTGCGGCGACCGCGGGATTCTCGTTCGCGAGCACGGCCGCCGCCAGCAGCGCCGCATTGATAGCGCCCGCCTTGCCGATCGCCATGCAGCCCACCGGGACGCCGGCCGGCATCTGAGCAATCGACAGCAGCGAGTCCATACCCTTCAGCGCTTTCGATTCGACCGGTACGCCGAAGACCGGTAACCGGGTTTTCGACGCCGCCATCCCCGGCAGGTGGGCGGCGCCGCCCGCGCCCGCGATCACGACTTTCAGTCCCCGCTCGACCGCGGAACCGGCGTATTCGAACAGCAGATCCGGGGTGCGATGCGCGGACACCACCCTGACTTCGTACGCGATACCGAGTTTGTCGAGCGTGTCACTGACATGGTGCATCGTGTCCCAGTCGNNCTGCACGTTTCCCTCGATTTCGCGGTGGACTTCGCGAAACAGGCGCCTGGACGCGGCCTTGCGATCACGGTCGTTGACCGCTCGTCGCCAGGCGCCAAGCGCCGCCGTGACGCCGGGACTTTCCCTGCCGATACAGTCGCGAAAGGCGCGCAACGCCTCGTCGCCATCATCCTGAAGCCGGTTGCGCCACTGCTCCGCATCGCGGAACAGGCGCTTCGCACGGCGCTCGTCCGCCCCGAGCTCGCCGAGCGCGTGGCGAATCGGCTCCGGATCCGTCTTGCGCATCAGCTTGCCGATCAGCTGTTTCTGCCGCCGCAATGCGCCGTGCGCCTTGATCGATCGCGCCGCTACCACCGCGCTGCGCAAGGGTTCATCGAGCTCGATGTTGCCGAGCTGCTCGTCGGTCAGCCCGATGAGCTGTTCGCCGAGCTCCTGTAATGCCTGGAACTCGCGCTTGCGAGCGGATTTGCTGGGCTTTGAAATCAAAACGCGGTGGGTTACTGTGCTTGCCGGCTCAGGCCGTAGCTCAAGAATAACAGGGCGTAATCGACATATGAACGCAACCGCCGGGCGGACGGAACCCGATCAGAAAGCGCTGGAGGACATCCTCGGCATGGTCCTCGACTTCGCCCGTCAGAATGGCGTCGACCAGGCAGAGGTTGCCGCAAGCCACGACATCGGCCTGACAGCGACCGCCCGGCTGGGCGACGTGGAGAGTCTCGAGTACACGAACGATCGCGGCGTCGGCGTCACGGTGTTCAAGGATCAGAAGAAGGGTAGTGCGAGCACCTCTGACTTCAGCCCGACTGCGCTGCGCGAAGCCGTCGACAAGGCTTGTTCGTTCGCCACCTATACGGCGGCGGACGAATTCGCGGGACTGGCCGATGCGGAGATGATGGCCGAGGATCCGCCAGACCTGGACCTCGCCCATGACTGGCCGCTGCAATCCGAGGACGCCATCCGAATCGCCATCGAGTGCGAAGACGCAGCGCGGGATTTCGACAAGCGCATCACCAATTCGGAGGGCGCCACGGTCGGAACCAGCAGCGGCGTGCGCGCGTATGCGAATACCCACGGCTTTCTCGCCAGCTATCCCAAGTCGAGTCACAGCCTGAGCTGTGTTGTCGTCGGCGAGCAGGATGGCGACATGGAGCGCGACTACTGGTACACCGCCGCGAGGGACGCCGCCTCGCTGGAGAGCGCGGTCGCGGTCGGCGAGACCGCCGCGCGCCGAACGGTCAACAGGCTCGGCGCTCGCAAGCTGGAAACCGTCAATGCGCCAGTCCTGTTCGCACCCGAGATGGCGCGCGGTTTTATCGGCCACGCGATCCGCGCTATCAGCGGCGGCGCGCAATACCGGCGATCATCTTTCCTGCTCGACGCGGCCGGCGAAAAAATCTTTCCCGATTTCTTCCGCATCGAGGAGCGGCCGCACATACCCGGCGGGATGGCCAGCGCGCCCTATGACGCCGAAGGCGTCCGCACCGTCGATCGCGATCTCGTCGTCGACGGCGTGCTGCAGGGTTACCTGCTGAGTTCCTATTCGGCCCGGAAACTGGGGCTGGTCACCACCGGAAACGCCGGCGGCGCGCATAACCTGCTGGTGCCCGGCAACGCCGGGGACATGCGCGCCATCATGACAGCGATGGGCGCTGGCCTGGTCGTACACGAACTGATCGGGCAGGGCGTCAACGCCGTAACCGGCGACTATTCGCGCGGCGCGGTCGGATTCTGGATCGAAGACGGCGAGATCGCCTACCCGGTTCACGAGGTGACCATCGCCGGTAACCTGCGCGATCTGTATCAACGTATCGAACTGATCGGCAATGACCCGGACCTGCGCGGTGGCATTCGCTGCGGGTCCGTGCTGGTCAACGAGATGAAAATCGCGGGCGCCTGAGCCCGCCTATTTGCCGGCATCCGCCCGATCGAGCAGGTCCGCCAGCGATTGCTCGCCGATGACGCCGGCGACCGCGGTATCGAGATCATCGCCCAGCTCGTCGATCGTGGTCGCCCAGCGCGGCTCGCGGTGCGACCCCGTTTCACCCTCGATGCGCACCACGTCGAGTATGTCGCCGAGGCGGATTCGAGCCATCTCCCTGCCGGGGACGAGCTCTTCTTTTTCGGTGGTCTGTAACAGGCCCGCGTGCTCGAGCGACGTGACGATCGGCGCCAGCGCAATGGTGGGGATCTTGATCCTGTCGCTGATCTCGCCGGTCGTGATTCTTTCGCCCGATTGCCGGAATGCCTGGCCGACACTGAACATGACGTTCAGCGCGATGCGTTCACGCATCGTGTTGGACAGCCGCGGTTCCTGGCGACCGGTCCTCAAGAAAGCCGGTCGCTGGTGATAGAAAGCGAGCTGGGCACCGATGAGCAGGATCAGCCAGTTCAGATACAGCCAGATCAGCGTAGTGATCGCGACTGCAAAGCCGGCGTATATCTGCAGCGTTCGCGAGGCATAGAGAATGAAATTGGTAAAGATGGCGCCCACCGTTGCCCACATGAATCCACCGGCTATGCCGCCGACCACGGCGGAGGAGAAGTTCACTTTCGTGTTGGGCATGAAGACGTAGAGGAAGGTGAATACGCCCGAAATCAGCAAGTATGGAATCAGCTTGCCGATGACGACGAAAAGGGGTCCGAGCGCTTCGTTGTTCAGAATCCATTGCACGACGGTGTTGCTCTGGATCGACGTCAGCATGCCGATGGCGGTCACCATCAGCAGCGGCCCCACGAGGAGTACGACGAGGTACTCGGTAAATCGCCGGGAAAAACTCCTGGGTTTCGATACGTACCAGGTGTAGTTGAAGCTCTCCTCGACTTTCTGCACGGTGCTGATGGCCGTGTACAGGAAGAACGCGAGGCCGACGCCGCCGAGCACCGAGCCCTTGACGTTGTCGACCAGCGCCAGGACCTGCGCAGTGATTCGTTCGCCTTGCTCGCCAAGGGGCGCGAGCAGATTGGAGAGATAGGGCTCGAGTTCGTTGAACACGCCGAAGCCCTTGAGAATCGCGAAGCTGAACGCCAGCAGCGGCACGATCGACAGCAGCGTCGTGTAAACCAGGCTCATCGCGCGCATCGTCAGCTGGCCGGAAAAAAAATCGCGCACCATCGCGTAGAGGTAGCGCAGGACCACGGCGAGCACGCGCCCCGGAGCGCCCGCCTTGTCCAGCTCGTTGCCCCAGATAAGGCGCAGAATGTAGTCGTTCAGACTAGCGATCAATGTGACTGTGCCTCAATGTGCCGCCGCGACCATTGTACATTCCGCTCAGCCGATAAGAATCTGCAGCGCTTCACGGTATTTGCGGCTGGTCCGCTCGAGCACCTCTGCAGGCAAATCCGGTCCTGGCGCCGTCTTGTCCCAGTCGAGCGTGTCGAGATAGTCGCGCACGAACTGCTTGTCGAAACTCGGCGGGCTGATGCCGGTCCGGTACTCGTCGAGCGGCCAGAATCGGGACGAATCCGGCGTCAGCATCTCGTCGATGATGAACAGCCTGCCTGCGTCGTCCTGGCCGAACTCGAACTTGGTGTCGGCGATGATAATGCCACGCTCGAGCGCATAGGCGGCGGCCCGTTCGTAGATCTTGATCGACAGGTCACGGACTTGGGCCGCGAGGTCCTTGCCGATCATCGATTCGACCTGTTCGAAACTGATGTTTTCGTCGTGATCGCCCGCTTCCGCCTTGGTCGCCGGCGTAAACAAGCTTGCCGGCAGCTTCGCTGCCTGGTCCAGCCCCGCCGGCAGCGGAATGCCGCAGACAGAACCCGTTTCCAGGTAATCGCGCCAGCCGGAGCCGATCAGGTAGCCGCGGACGACTGCCTCGATCGGCAGCGGCTCGAGGCGGCGCACCACGATCGCGCGATGTTCGAGTGATTCGGCCACCTCGTCCTCCACGACGTCCGTCAGCCGGATGCCGGTCAGGTGATTCGGGACCAGGTCCGCCATCATGTCGAACCAGAAATTCGACAACTCGGTCAGCACGCGGCCTTTGCCCGGGACCGGGTCGGGCATGACGACGTCGTAGGCGGACAGGCGGTCCGTCGTGACGATCAGGAGGTGACCGTCGTCAACGCTGTAGATGTCGCGCACTTTGCCGCGCGCGATCCTCTGCAGACCGGGAATGTCGGACTCGAACAGGGTGTCGGAAGGTTGCATATCGCTATCGTTGTCCTGAGAAGCGGCCGATGATCGCCGTTAGCAGGAGCCCGCGCAAGTTGTGAGGTTGGGAAACGACGAGGCGTGCTTTAGCATTGCGGCATGGAAAAACGCGCCACAGTCACGGACAGGGCGGATGACCCACTGGGGTAAGCTTGTCGGCGCCATGGCCGGACTCGCGACGGGGCGGCCCTGGATGGCGCTGATCGGCATCATCCTCGGCCACCAGTTCGATCGCGGCTTCGCCGACAAATTCACGAAGTTCGGGCCCGACGTTTCGCGCAAGCGGCTGGAAAACGTGTCCCCGCGGTTCATCCGTATCCTGTTCGAAACCATGGGACATCTCGCCAAGGCCGACGGGCGCGTTACCGAGGACGAGATCCGCGCTGCGCGCGCCCTGATGCATCGGCTGGGTCTCGGTCCCGTAGAGATTCGGCAGGCGATCGAGCGATTCGAGGACGGCAAGCGGGCCGATTACCCGGTGCAGGCGAGGATGCGCGAGCTTCGCGAACGCGCCGCCCGCAGTCAGGACGCGAGGGGGCTTTTCCTGCGCCTGCTGCTGGAAGTCGTGCTCGCCGACGGCACGATTCACGAGCGGGAGCGCGCCATTATCTGGACGGTCTGCACGGAGCTGGACGTCGGCAGGGTCGAGCTCGCCCAGCTGGAGGCGATGCTCCGGGCCCAGCGTGGCTTTCGGCATTCGGCGGCCGGGACAGCGGACAGCCGGCGCGTCGATGCCGCCTACCGGACTCTCGGCGTCGAGCGTTCGGCCTCCAACGACGAGATCAAAAAGGCGTACCGTCGCCTGATGAACAAGAGTCACCCCGACAAGCTGGCCGGCGGCGATCACGACGCCGCCGCGATTTCCGAAGCCGAGCGGCGAACCCGCGAGGTTCGCCGGGCCTACGAGCTGCTGAAGACGCGTAGAAGCATTCGTTAGTGGTAAAGTGGCCGCGCCAGTCATCCGAAAATAACAACAAGGAATGCCCGTGGAACCCCTGATCGCACCATCGATCCTCTCTGCAGACTTTGCCCGTCTTGGCGAGGACGTTCGGGCCGTGCTCGACGCCGGCGCCGATATCGTTCACTTCGACGTCATGGACAATCATTTTGTGCCGAACCTGACGATCGGACCGATGATCTGCGAGGCATTGAGAAACTATGGCATCGAAGCGCCGATCGACGTCCACCTGATGGTCGAGCCGGTGGACCGCATTATTCCCGATTTCGCCAAAGCAGGCGCCAGCTATATCACCTTCCATCCCGAAGCCAGCAGCCACGTGCACCGCACGCTGGGCCTGATCCGTGAGCAGGGATGCAAGGCCGGGCTGGTCTTCAACCCGGCGACGCCGCTCGCATGGCTCGAGCATGTCATCGACGACCTCGACATGGTGCTGCTGATGTCCGTGAATCCCGGCTTTGGCGGCCAGAAGTTCATCGAGTCGTCGCTCGCCAAGCTGAGCGCGGCGCGGCAGATGATCGATGCCTCCGGCCGGGAGATCCGCCTCGAGATCGATGGCGGTGTCAAGACCGGAAATATTCGCGAGATCGCAGCGGCCGGGGCCGATACCTTCGTCGCGGGCTCGGCGATTTTCGGCAGCGACGACTACGCCGCCACGATCGCGGCGATGAGAGCGGAGATCGCCGCGGCTGTCTAGGCGCCCGGCATGCCGGGCTTTGGATATCGAGGGGGCCCTAGAGCTTTCTGTTGGGGCGAGCCCCGTAGACGACAATTGTCTTGCCGCTGGCCGATACCAGCCCCTGCTCCTCGAGCACCTTGAGCACGCGGCCGGCCATCTCGCGCGAGCAGCCGACGAGGCGGCTCAGTTCCTGGCGGCTGACCTTGATCTGCATGCCGTCCGGATGCGTCATCGCGTCGGGCTCGTTGCAGAGATCCATGATCGCGTGCGCGACACGGCCGGTGACGTCGACGAAGGCGAGGTCGCCGAGTTTGCGGTTGGTGCGGTCGAGTCGGGTCGCGAGCTGCGTGGCGAGCTCGAAGACCAGTCCCGGGCTTTCGCTGGCAATCTGTCGAAAACGCGGATAGGTCATTTCCGCGATCTCGCACTCGGTCCGGGTGCGAACCCACGCGCTGCGCGTCGGCTGCTCGTAGAAAAGCCCCATTTCGCCGAAGAACTGCCCCTTGTTGAGGTAGGCCAGCACCATCTCGTTGCCGTCCTCGTCCTCGATCATGACTTCGACCGAGCCGTCGACGATGTAGTACAGGACGTCGGGCAGGTCGCCCGCGTGAATCATGACGGTTTTTGAAGGTACGGTGCGTACGCGGCAGTAGCTTAAGAAACGGTTAATAGCCGGAACATCGCTGATATTCTTGGCGGTTTGCTGCATGTCGTTTGCCCTCGACGAAGTTTCGCCCAATCTTTTAATACAGACTGCTGCGGGACGCAAGCTAAGTCCGTAATTTCCCTTGAATTATCGCTCAATCAAGACTCGCCCGAATTATATTGAATGGCGCGTCGTGAAACCAGTTTGCTCAAATCCGGTACGCGGTCTTCTTCATGACCTCGGCGACGGCCTTCATCAGTTCCCGCACCAGCCCCGGCAGCGGGGCCGCGCCGGCCTTGCTGGCATTCTCGCCGTGAACCTCTTCCTCGTCGCGCATCTGCGCAACGATGGCGCGGCTCTTGACGTCATTCTCGGGCAATCCATCGAGGTGCCCGGTCAGGTGTGCCGACACCTGTCGCTCGGTCTCCTCTATGAATCCCAGTGACCACTTGTCGCCGAGTACGCCGCTCGCCGCGCCGATGGCAAAAGACCCCGCATACCAAAGCGGCCGCAGCGCGCTGGGTTCGGACCCCAGTTCGGTGAGCCGTTGCTCACACCAGGCGAGGTGGTCCAGCTCCTCGTCGGCCGCATGCTTCATCTGTTCCTCGATCTCCGGGTCGCGGGCAACGGCGGCGTGACCCTGGTACAGGCCCTGGGCGGCAACCTCGCCGGCGTGATTGACCCGCATGAGCCCGGCAGCGTGGGATCTCTCGCGCTCCGTCAGCTCGGCATCTTCCAGTTCGGCCCCGGGGATCGGCCGGGCGGCGCGAGTCGGTTCGGAACTGGCGATGCGGAGAGCCTGGTCGAGGCCGGCGATGAGCCGGTCGACGGGTGAGAGATTACGGTCGTCCATCGGCGCGATTATAACCACCTTCCGGCCGGCGCCGCCGGACGCCCGCCAGCGACCGGCTGCTGTTCATATAAGTAACTGGTTTTTATAAGAAAAAATTGCTGAATTGGGCGCTGCTTTTTTCCCCGGAAAAGCGCCGCTTTGTTTGCATTGGGGCACCCTGTCGAGTAGAATTTCGCGCCTTTCGCCGGGGCAGGTGTGCGAGAGCATCCGCGACGGCAGGGCAGAGCGGCCGACCGGGTCGCTTTTTTTAGCCCGCAACCGTTTCCAACTGGAATGAGACAATGAAAACCTTTTCCGCCAAGCCGCATGAAGTTCGACGCGACTGGTACGTGGTGGATGCCACCAACAAGACCCTGGGACGGCTGTCGACCGAGATCGCCCGGCGCCTGAAGGGCAAGCACAAGCCAGAGTACACGCCGCATGTCGATACCGGCGACTACATCGTCGTCGTCAACGCCGACAAGATTCGCGTGACCGGCAATAAAATGCAGGACAAGATGTATCACCGTTACACGGGCTACATCGGCAACCTGAAGTCGATGTCGCTCGAGAAGCTGATGCAGCATGCGCCCGAGCGTGCGCTGCAGCACGCGGTTAAAGGCATGCTGCCGCGTAATCCACTGGGCCGTAAAATGCTGTCGAAGCTGCGCGTGTTTGCGGGTCCGGAGCACCCGCACGCGGCACAGCAGCCGATCCCGCTGGACATCAACGCCTGAGCGTCAGACGCTCGAGGCCAGAGGCAAATAACATGAGTGACACCCATTTTTACGGAACCGGGCGACGGAAGACGTCAACTGCCCGCGTATTCCTGACCGACGGATCCGGCGAGATCAAGGTCAACAACCGCCCGCTCGACCGCTTTTTCGGCCGGCAAACAGCGCGCATGATCGTCCGTCAGCCGCTCGAGCTGATCAACATGACCGACAAGTTCGACATCAACGTCACGGTATCCGGGGGCGGCACGACCGGACAGGCCGGCGCGATCCGCCACGGCCTGACCCGGGCATTGATGCAGTTTGACGAATCGTTGCGACCAGCACTGCGGAAGGCGGGCTTCGTGACCCGCGACGCGCGCGAGGTAGAGCGCAAGAAAGTGGGGCTCCGCAAAGCGCGCAGGGCCACGCAGTACTCGAAGCGCTAATTCAGATGCAATCCGGCGCAAGCCGGATTGTCATTTGGGGGATCGTCTAGTGGTAGGACTACGGACTCTGACTCCGTCAACGGGGGTTCGAATCCCTCTCCCCCAGCCAGGAAAATGAAAAGGCCCCCTTGCGGGGCCTTTTCATTTTCTGGTTCGGGGAGCTGGAGAAGAGGAACGCTGTTCGACAAGTCCGCGCAGCGACTTGCTCGCGCGANNCCCCAGCCAAATAAACAAAAGGGCCCCTTCGGGGCCCTTTTGTTATTTAGTGCGGGGAGATGTGGATGAGAACCCCATGTTCGACTCGCGCGGCCGCGCAGCTGCCAGCGAGGACGCGAAGCGCCCATCCCTCAATTACTTCTTTCGAGACTGCTGCATCGCCCGAAAACCTTGCTCCGAAATTAGCCGCGAACCAGCCCGGAACGACACTTAACTGTCTAACGTGGGTGGATTGGGTGCGGCGGTCCTAATTCGATTGACGGGAGTGTGCTGTCCGATCGAGCGCGAATAGCGCTTAATTCCCCATCACCCGCACCCCGGTGTCCGATGCCACGATCAGCACGTCGGCGGGCCGGTGCGCAAATATCCCGACGGTGACGACCCCCGGAATCTGGTTGATACGGGTCTCCATTTCGAGGGGGTTGGTGATCTGCAGATTGTGCACGTCCAGGATGTGATTACCGTTGTCGGTCACGAAGCCTTCCCGCCAGATCGGCTGACCCCGCATCTTCACCATTTTTCGGGCGACGAAGGACTGCCCCATGGGGACCACCTCGATGGGGAGCGGAAACCCGCCCAGCATGCCGACCTGTTTGCTGTCATCGATAATGCAGACGAACTTGCGCGCCGCGCCAGCGAGAATTTTCTCCCGGGTCAGCGCGCCACCGCCGCCCTTGACCAGGTGCATGTGCTTGGTGGCTTCGTCGGCGCCGTCGATATAGACGTCGACGTCGCCAACCGAGTTCAGGGTCGTGACCTCGAAGCCGAGCTTCTCGAGCCTTTCCGTGGTTGCCCGCGAACTCGACACGAGGGCCTCGATCCGGTCGTCGATGGAAGGCAGCAGGTCGATGAGTTCATTGACGGTCGATCCCGTGCCTACGCCAAGTACGCAACCGTGCGGTATGTAGTCGAGCGAGGCCTTGGCGGCAAGCAGTTTTTTCTCTTGCTGATCCATCGGTTCGGTTGACAGCTGATCAGGGGCGAGAGCTTAGCAGAAATTCCGAGACTTGGACGGCGCCAGGGGCCAATTGCGGCGGGTAGAACGAAACATGCCCGCTTGCGCGGGCATGTTCCTTATCCTGGAAGAAGGCCAACTTCTTCCAGCCACAGGGCTTCAGACTATCTACGACGACGAGAAGCTTTTTTCTTAGCTTTACGCTTCGTAGCTTTCTTCTTGGTCTTCCGCTTTGTGGCTTTCTTCTTGGCCTTACGTCTGGCGGGCTTCTTCTTCGCCTTGCGTTTGGCCTTTTTCTTCACCTTACGCTTAGCCTTCTTCTTGGCTTTGCGTTTGGCCTTTTTCTTCACCTTACGCTTAGCCTTCTTCTTGGCTTTGCGTTTGGTCTTCTTCTTGGCTTTCTTTTTAGCCTTACGTTTCGTGGCTTTCTTCTTGGCCTTCTTTTTGGTTTTCCGTTTTGCTGCTTTTTTCTTCGCTTTACGCTTCGTAGCTTTCTTCTTGGTCTTGCGCTTGGCGACTTTCTTTTTCGCCTTGCGCTTAGCGACCTTACGCTTAGGCGCTTTCTTCCTAGTTACCTTACGCTTCTTAGCGACCTTGCGCTTCGAAGCCTTCTTGCGAGACTTCTTCTTGGTAGCCATAGTTTTCTCCGTGTCGGGTACCCGGGGCTGAGTATATACAACGGTTTCGAAAAATCCAGCATGTAACGTGACGCCGTTAACGCTCCGAAATCAGTAGATTTTTGGCGCAATTTTGCGACAGTTTTTGACGACGCGACGACATTCGGGTCCGAGCTGAATTTTTGTCGAAACGAAGCGTTGTCCAGAGTGCGTTGCGGCTCTGGAAAATCTTCCGGGTTTTGTTTCGCGGACGTCGGCAAGGGCATAGCAAAGAACGCCGGCGAATGATTGCCGCTGAGCAGCAGCGCCTGGGCGGCGTGCGGACGCCGGATTGATCAGCGGCAAAAACTACGCGCTGATTGTGCAAAAAAGCCGTATATCCCAAGGATTTGGAGGAATTTCCTCTACTTTCTGGCAGGCGAACGCCAGTCCGACGACCTTGGGATGTAACCACGATTGCCGCTGCCTGAGGAATGCGAATGTCCGATCAAAGTAGCCGCCGCCCATGCCAATACGGTGATTCTCATCATCGAACGCAACGACCGGCGTGATCACGATGTCGAGCATGCGCGCCGTGACGATCTCACCGTCGACCGGCTCCAGCAGACCGAATCGGTTCGGTCGCAACGTGCTTTCCTCGCGAATTTCCCGAAATTGCATGCGTGATTTTTTTTCGATGACGGGACAGAAAATGCGCTTTTTCATGCGCCATCCGCGCGAAATTATTTCCCAGGTGTTCACCTCGTCCGGCGCCGCAAGGTAGCAGGCGACGTATTCTGCGCTGCGAAACCAGGAGGCGTTGACGACCTGCTGGTTGATAACTTCCGACGCCGCGAGCCGATCGTCCTCCGACATCGATCGCCTGGCATGGCGGGCCGCTTTTCTTATTTTCGCCTGGACTTCATTCACGCGGGCAAGGTCGTTGATCAGGGTCGGATATCAGGGCTCCCGGGAAGGGAAGACGTCTCCCGCCTGTGCCGTTACCAGCCGTCGCTCTCGAACCGGAGCAACAGGTGGGGTCAGCCGTGGCAACAACAGGCTCTCCACTTACGTGGTCCTGCACACATGTTGCCGACAGTACACGACCCCGAGGTAATGATTTAGGGTCGAAAGGTATCCAGGTCGGTATCGAACACCGCAGGAGACGCCGGGTAAAAGCTTACCGTAGATTCGAGGAAATTGTCGTGCGCCAATCGGCGCTATGCGCTGAGAATTGCTCGTCAGAGTTCGAGCTGCTGGTTACCGAGCACGGACTCCACGCGTTCGTTCAGGACCTTGAGGCGGGGACCAAGGGATGTCTCGAGCGCTTCATCCTTGGCTTTGGTCTGCAGCAGTTCATTCGCCATATTGAGCGCGGCCATGACCGCGATCCTGTCGAGCCCGACGACCTTGCCGCTGTCCCGGATCTCGCGCATTTTGGCGTTGAGGAGCTCGGCTGAATCGAGCAGGTCGGTGCGCTCGCTCGCCGGGCAGGAAACCTGGTACTCCTTCTCGAGAATGCGGACGCTGACGTGGGCATACATATCGGTCATTTCGGGTACTCCGGCGCGACTTCCACAACGCCGGGCGGGCGGAAGCTGCATTGTTTACTCATTCGACTTGCGGGTACAGGCGGCGCCTATCCCCCCTGTTCCATCGCTTTCAGGCGACCGATCATCGCTTCAACCCGGGCGCGCACCTGCTCGTTTTTCTGCAGCAGGGTAGCGCGCTCAGCGGTCAGGGCATCCTGGCGCTGCTTGAGGGAGCGGTTTTCATCCTGTAGCTGGTCGCAGACCTGAACGAGAGCATCGACACGCTTCTCAAGTCGTTTCAGTTCATGCTCGAACATTGCACTGTTTTCGTCGGCCATGGGTGCAATATAGAACCGGGGGCGAGCAGAATCAATCACGACCGGACTTAATACGGGCAGGGCGTGGCCAGCCGGTACATTACATGGGATCATTCGCTCCCCGGCATCAGAATCCCGGAACGGGCATGTCAGAACAGGTCTTTCTTCACGGCGATATCGAGGACGCGCTCAGGCGCTGCGGCTCGAGCTGGAACGCAGGTCAGGCACATGGGCTGCTCTGCGGCCGCCTGTCCGTAAGCGGCGCCGACGGCGCCAGCGGCTGGGTCGACCTCGTGCTCAGCGACACGGATCCACAGGATGCGCTGCGTGCAGAGTGCGAGACGATGCTCAATGCGTTGTGCGCGAGCACCTGGCGACAGCTCGTCGAGCGTCAGTCGGAGTTCGAACTGTTGTTGCCGGGCGACGAGGATACGACCGCGGCAAGGGCGGAGGCGATGGCGCAATGGTGCGAGGGCTTCCTGCACGGGCTCGTGTCCGAGAAGCACAATGAGGCGCTTAAGGAGCGTCTCGCCGCGGAGCCGCTCGCCGATATCATCAGGGACATGCTGCAGATTACGCGCGCCGCAGCCGAAGAGGACGATGTCGAAGCCGAGGAAACCGCATACGTCGAGCTGGTCGAATATCTTCGGGTAGCCGCTCAGCTGGCGTACGAAGAACTGGCCGGCTTTCGCTCACCCGACGAAGAGATCCTGCCGGACGAATCCGAGACCCTGCACTGACTGAACCTAAACCCCGAATGAACAGAAATGAGTTTGCCAAGCGCCGGAAGACGCTGACGCGGATGGTCGGAGAGGACGGTATTGCGATCCTGCCGAGCGCGCCGGTACGTACCCGTAGCAGAGACGTCGAGTACCGTTATCGGCAGGACAGCGACTTCTATTACCTGACCGGATTCGCGGAGCCGGATTCGGTCGCCGTCCTGGCGCCTGGCCGGAGCAACGGCGAGTACCTCCTGTTTTGCAGGGAACGGGACAGAAAGAAAGAACAGTGGGACGGCTCGCGGGCGGGGCCGGACGGCGCCGTCGAGAGTTTCGACGCCGATGACGCGTTCCCGATCGACGATATCGACGACATATTGCCCGGCATCCTGGAGACGCGGAATCGTGTGTATTACACGATGGGTGCGTACTCCGATTTCGACCAGCGCATTACCGAATGGGTGAAGTCACTCAAGAACCGCGAGTCTTCGGGGATCCACACGCCGCACGAGTTCGTCGCGCTCGATCATGTCCTGCACGACATGCGCCTGTACAAGAGCCGTGCCGAAATATCGGCCATGCGCAAATCGGCAAAGATTGCGGTCAGGGCACATGAGCGCGCCATGGGCGCGATCAGGCCCGGGATGTTCGAGTACGAGGTGGAGGCCGAGTACCTGCATGAATTCCGCAAGCATGACGCCACGATTTCCTATGCGCCTATCGTCGGCGCGGGCGCGAATGCCTGCACGCTGCACTACGTCGACAATCGCGCAGAGCTGAAAGATGGCGACCTGATCCTGATCGATTGCGGCTGCGAGTATGACTATTACGCGTCCGACGTCACGCGGACGATGCCGGTCAACGGCAGGTTTTCGCCCGAGCAACGAGCGATCTACGAGATCGTTCTCGAAGCGCAGCTCGCGGCCATCGAAAAGACCGTCCGCGGCAATCACTGGAACGATCCCCACGACGCCGCGGTTCGCATCATTACGAAGGGACTCAGGAAGCTCGGCCTGCTCGATGGCACGCTGCCGAAGCTCATCCGCGACGAGGCCTACCGGGAATTCTTCATGCACCGGACCGGCCACTGGCTGGGCATGGATGTGCATGACGTCGGCGACTACAAGGTCGGCGACGAATGGCGCTTTCTCGAGCCCGGGATGGTCACCACGGTCGAGCCGGGCATCTACATTCCGGGCAGCCGCAAGATCCCCGCCAGGTGGCGCAACATCGGCATACGCATCGAGGACGATGTCGCGGTGACGAGCAACGGACCCGATGTGCTCAGCAAAGGCCTCGCCAAGACGCCCGAGGAGATCGAAGCCAGGATGGCCGCCTGATCCTGATGAACGGTCAGCAGATGCCCGAGTACGACATCGTCATTGCCGGCGGCGGCATGATCGGCACGAGTCTGGCGCTCGCGCTGGCGCCGCTGAAACTTCGTGTCGCCGTCGTCGAAGCCGTCCCCCGCAGTGCCGAGCAGCAGCCGAGTTTTGACGATCGCTCCACCGCGTTGTCACGCAGCACGCAGCGGATGTTCGAGGCGATGGGTCTCTGGCCAGGCATCGTCGCCGCGTCCACGCCGATCCGGCACATCCATGTTTCGGACAAAGGACGCTTCGGGTTTTCGCACATCGACGCGGAGGAGCAGGGCGTCGAGGCGCTCGGTTACGTCGTCATCAATCGGGTCCTCGGCCGGCTGCTGCAACGGTCTCTCGACGAGCAGGAAGGGGTCGACCAGGTCTGTCCCGGGCGGATCGTCGCCGTCGAGCTGGCAGACGACCGCGCGACAGTCACGATCGATGCGGACGGTGACTCTCGCCAACTTACCTGTCGCCTGCTCGTGGCCGCCGACGGCGCAAACTCCGCGGTGCGCGACATGCTCGGTATCAGCGCGACGCGCATCGATTACGCGCAGTGGGCCATCATCGGCAACCTTTTGCCCGAGAGCCCGCCGGCGAATCGCGCGTTCGAACGCTTTACCGAGTCAGGACCGGTTGCCATGCTCCCGGTTGCCGACGATCGTGCCGCTTTCGTATGGATGCACTCGCCACAACGCGCGCAGGAACTGCTCGACATGTCCGACGACGATTTCACGGCCGCGATCCAGGCCGCGTTCGGCCAGCGGCTGGGCCGATTTTCCAAAGTCGGCAGGCGGGCTGGCTACCCGCTGGCATTGACCAGGGCCAACGGGCTCATCGCGCGGCGCAGCGTCGTCGTCGGCAACGCGGCCCACGGGCTGCATCCCGTTGCCGCGCAGGGTTTCAACCTCGGCATGCGCGACGTTGCAGCATTGTGCGACTGCATCGCGGATGCCATCGAGGGGGAAAAGGACATCGGCTCGGTCAGCGTGCTGGAAGCCTACGCCGAATGGCGCAGGGACGACCAGAAGAAGCTGGTTCGCTTTACCGACAGCATCGTCCGCCTGTTCGGGGATGCGCGAGGACCTGTGCGCAGCTTGCGCAACCTCGGCATGCTGGGCTTCGACCTCGTGCCCGGCGTGCGCCGCAGCTTCGCCAGGCACACGCTGGGACTCGCCGGTCGCCTGCCGCGCCTGTCCCGCGGCGTGCCGCTGTCATGAACAGGGAATTCGATGTCCTGATCGTCGGCGGCGGCATGGTCGGCCTGTCGGTGGCCGCCCTGCTCGCCGATGTCGACGGTGTGCGCATTACGCTCGTCGATGCGGGCGCCCGCCCGTCATTTGATGCTGACGAAGACGTCTCGCTGCGAGTGTCGTCGGTGGCGCCCGGATCGATCGCCATGCTGCAGGCGATCGGCGCATGGGACGAAATACTGGGCGCGCGCGCCTGTCCGTTCCGCGCCATGAAAGTGTGGGACGCTTTCGGCAGCGTCGAAGGCCCGGAGACGCTCACCTTCGAGGCCGCGGAATTTGCGGTGCCGCAGTTGGGCTTCATCGTCGAGAATAATCTCGTGCAACACGCGGTTCTGCATGCGCTTGCCGGATCTTCCGCATCGATTCGTTACGCAACCCCGATCCGCTCGTTAACGAGACAAGGCACGCGATTCGCGGTGACGCTGGACTCGGGCGAAGTCCTGTCGCCGGACCTGCTGGTCGGCGCCGACGGCGCGCGATCTTTCGTTCGCGACCGCGCCGGCATAGCCGCCAGGTCCTGGTCGCACGAGCAAAAGGCTTTCGTCACCGTGCTGGAACCCGAACTCAGTCACGGGCATACCGCCTTGCAGCGCTTCCTGAAGCACGGCCCCATCGGCATGCTGCCGCTGTCCGACGGCCGCATTTCGATCGTGTGGTCGACGACGCCCGCTGAAGCGGATGCGGCGATGGCGATGCAGGACGCTGCCCTCGGCATCCTGCTGACCGAAGTCACCGACGGCGTACTCGGACGCCTGACCCCGGCGGGACCGCGGGGCGCTTTTCCGCTCCAGTCGCAGTACGCCGTCGACTACGCCCGGGATGGACTGGTCCTGGTCGGTGACGCGGCGCACGCGATTCATCCGCTGGCCGGGCAGGGCGTCAACCTCGGGTTTGCGGATGCGATGGAACTGGCGAAAGTCGTCGGCGCAGCGATCGCGGCCGGCGAGAGCCCGGGCGATCTCCCCACGTTGAGACGCTATGAACGAGCGCGAAAAGGCGACAACCAGACCATGCTCAGGTTCATGGATATCCTGAACCGCCTGTTTTCGAACGAGTCGCGGCCGCTCGCAAGGCTGCGCGGCACAGGCATGTACCTGTTCAACAAGAGCGGCCCGGTCCGCGAGCGTGTCGTGCAGACGGCGCTGGGGCTCGGCTAGACGAGACAATGCGGCCTCCCCCGCCGGGGTTCGGGAACACAGGCGACTTTTCCGGTGCCATAATCGGCGCCATTCAGAGCGACTGAAGAAGGCATGCAACGATGAAAACAACTCATTACGCGCTACACAGGGTTCAAAAGGCCGCCGCGCTGGTCACGCTCGGCCTCGTCTTCGCTTTCAATGCCCATGCGCAGGGCAACAACGGCCGCGGAAAATGCATGCAGCCGTTCGGCATCTCCTTTTACCTCGTCAAGCCCGGCTACGAAGACGAGTGGCTCGATCTCTACATGGAGTGGCATTACCCGCTGCTCGAGTATGCGCTCGAGCACGGCACACTCGTGGAGCACAAACTCTTCGTTCCGGATGGGCACGGCCTCGAGGGCGCGTATACATTCGCTGCCAGTTTCCTGGCGCCCGCCGCGCAGGAGAGCGCTTCTGCGCCGCTCGATCGGGCAAGCCTGATCGACCACCTGTTCGGCGACCGGATGGACGAATACGTGGCCGGCGAGCAGCGGCGCTGGGAGATCACCCTGAGACACTGGGACACCGACTTCATCGAGCTCGACAAGACCGAGGATCCCTTGTCGGTCTACCTGCCGTCGGCCGGCGGCTGTCAGCCCGACTGAGCGCACTCGCTGATTGCCGATGAGACGCCTCGTTCATGCCATTGCACTGATCGCGGCACCGGTCGTCGTAGCCTGGTACGGACTGTCCGTACCGACCGCGATCGCGCTGGTCGTTTTGCTGTTGCTGTGGCGCTGGGGGATTACGATCAGCATGCTGACGGCGCCCCCGAAGACGCCCGAACTCGAACTGGAAACCATCTCGATCAGTCACTTCGCAGAGAAAGTCCGCTGGTGCATGGATCGACTGGGCGTCGAATACAGCGAGAAGCAATCAGCCGGGATCTTCGGCGCGCTGTTCCGCGGACGCACGGTGCCGCAGCTCACAATGAAAACCGGCGCCGTCCGCTCCGTTATCGGCAACTCGGCCGAGATATTGCGGTACCTCTGGGGCCGCTACGGCTGCGAACTCGGCGACAAAGCCGCGTTCCTCGAACCGACACCCGGGCGCATCGAGATGGAAAAGCGTATTGATCGCTACGGGGCGCACCTGCAGGTCTGGATCTACTATCACATGCGCGAGCAGCGTGACCTGATGATGACGGCCTGGGGCATCCACTCGCCGCAAGTGCCTGCCTGGCAGCGCGCGCTGATGCCGGTGATGCACCCGGTGATGGCTGCTTTTATACGCAGGGCGTTCCGCATCTCGGACGAGCACTATGCGAAGGTCGTCGAAAAGATCGAGGCATTGCTCGAGGACGTCGAGTCACTCCTCGACGACGGGCGCCGCTCGATTCTCGGCGGCGACGATACCGATTACGTCGACATCACCTTCGCCTCGCTATCCGCTTTGTGGATGCAGCCCGAGCAATTCGCCGCGGGCCGGGCAAAAGAAGTCCAGATCGACCGTGACAGCTATCCGCTGCAGATGGGCGTCGATGTCGAGCGCTGGTCGGACCGGTACCCGCTGGCCGTGGCCCTGGTGCAGCGGCTGTATCGCGAGGAGCGCGTTTCAGATTGACTCTTGCCGCGCGGCCCGGCGTTCGAGTTGCTCGATGATGCGCGGGCCTTTCCCGGGGATGCTCCACGGACAAACGGCGATACAGATCGCGCAGCCGGCGTTCTCGTTGAAGAACGGCAGGCACTTGTCGAAATCGACGTACCACTTGAGGTCGCCGCGGACCATGACCTTTTCCGGCAGGATCGCGTCCGGCGGGCAGGCATTGGCGCAGACCTGGCAGCGGCTGCAGAAGTCGTCGACGTTATAGGTCTCTTTCGGCGTCGGGATCAGCGGCACGTCGGTCAGCACCGAGGCGAGCCGGAATGAAGAACCGAACTCCCTGTTGATCATCGAGCCGTGCTTGCCCAGCTCACCGAAGCCGCACTCGATCGCCGGCGGAATGAGCAGCACGGGCCCCGCCCAGGGACCGCCGTGCGGCTCGGCATCCCAGCCGCGTTCCCTGATCCAGGTCGCGACGTCCTTCGCGGCCTTGGTGCCCCTGCCGTACTGGCGCACGACTTCCGCGCCCGCGCTCAAATTCGGCGCTTCGCTGATGCGTTCATAGTCATGCGCGACGCCAATCATGATGATCCACTTCTGCCTGATCTCGACGCCTTCGAAGGCCCACTCGGGCCGGAATGCGGCGATGCCGAAGAGTTCCATGTCGAGCGTTTCGGCATGGGCCTTGAGCTGCGCCGTCCACTCCCCGGCGGACTGCAGCAACGGCTCGCCGGTTACGGGCGGCACTTCGATATCGAGCAGCTTCTGGCGTTCCTCGCGGGCCCTGAGGATGTCCGGATCGTCCGGGTTCTGCGTGTAGAACCAGTTCTGCAGCCGGCCGTGGGCCAGCGTATCGGGATCGTGCCAGTAGACCTTCGATGCCCGGCGATGCTCGGTCTCGCCGAGACCATTGATCTCGTTGCCGGAGATCTCCGGCACCAGCGCCATCTGTTCGGGCTTGGGCGTGTAGGGCCGGTAAGGGTTCTTCGCCATGGGGCAATAATGCCACGCCCCTGCCATAAAATCGGGGATTACCGGGTCTCTTTCAGCATGCAACGCAAAATCACACCGGTACTCGAGAATGTCGCGGAGTCGACCATGGCCTGCGTTTTTACGATGGCGCAGGGCAATATATTCGCGATCGGTCTCAGCCACTGGCTCATCGCGTCGCAGACTGGGGTGATTGCCGGCGTCATCGCATCGATCGCGATCTTCGCGACGCACACGGACAATCGATGGACGATCTCGCTGCTGCTGGGTGCGATGACCGCGATCGTGGACTTCTTCATGCATCCCGGCAGCTTCGGACCCGTGTTCATGGAAGCCGTGGTGACCGGACTCGGGGCCGCAATTCTGTCCTACACGGTCGGCACCCTTTATCGGCAGTTCAGACAACGTCGATCATTCGCCGATTGACCTGGCGTCCGCAGGCTGATCGCCGTCGCATGCGGCGGCTACCATCTGTAGATTCCGGCATGTCATATACTCGCTTCACAGCAACAATGCAGACCCGAAGTTGAGATGCGCCATGATTATCGACCGCACTGCCGTGTATTGCCTCGTGATCGGACTCACGATCGCCTCGGCCCCGCTCGCCGCCCAGGAGTCCTACGACGTCGTTATCTCGAACGGTCGTGTCATGGACCCGGAGACCGGGCTCGATGCTGTTCGCAATGTCGGCATCCGCGGCCAGTCGGTCGTCGCTATCTCGGAAAGCCCGTTGCAGGGTGAGACCGAGGTCGATGCGACCGGCATGCTGGTGTCGCCCGGTTTCGTCGACCTGCACGCGCACGGGCAGAGCGCCCGCGCCAACGAGTTCCAGGCTATGGACGGCGTGACGACGGCCCTGGAACTGGAGGCCGGTGTGCCGGACATCCCGATGTTCCTCGCGATGCGCGAGGGCGATGCGGTGATCAACTACGGCGCGAGCATCTCGCACGGCGCGCTCAGGACCTGGGCGATGCCGGAATACGCCGCCGACGTCGATCGACTGGTCGCGCGGATTGCGGCCTCCGGCGAGATCGACGAGTCCGTCATCGACGCGTTCTTCGAGACCATCGGCGCCGGCCGTTACAAGGAGCTCGAACCGGAGCACTACCCGGCGCTCTGGGCGCGGCTGCAGCAGGGACTCGATGACGGCGCGCTCGGTATCGGCATGCCGCACCAGTACTACCCGGGCGTGTCCTACGACGAGATCTTTCGCCTGTTCCAGTTCGCCAGGGAACACGAAACGACAATATTCACCCATGTTCGCGAGATGGGTGTCACCGGCATGCAGGAGGTGGTGGCCAACGCGATCGCAACGGGCGCCGCCTTGCACATCGTGCACATGAACAGCTCGAGCCTGTGGAACTATCAGACCAACCTCGACCTGATCCTCGGCGCGGCGGAACGCGGCGCCGACGTTACGACCGAGGCCTATCCGTACACGGCCGCTTCGACGAGCATCGAGTCGGCCATCTTCGACGAGGGCTGGCAGGAGCGGCTGAGGATCTCCTACGAGGACATCCAGTGGCAGGACACCGGCGAGCGACTGACCGAAGAGACCTTCAACCAATACCGTGAGGAAGGCGGCGTCGTCATCATCCACCTGATGCAGGAGGAATGGATCCGCGCACAGCTCGCCGACCCGCGTGTGATGGTCGCATCCGACGGCATGCCTTACGCGCCGGGCGCGCACCCCCGAAGTGCCGGCACGTTCTCCCGATTCATCGGCCGCTACGTGCGCGACCAGGAGCTGATGTCGCTGATGGCGGGACTCGCCAAGGTGACCTTGATGCCGGCTGAAAGGCTCGAATCGATCGCGCCGCAGATGAAGCGCAAGGGGCGCATCCAGATCGGCAGCGACGCCGATATCACCGTATTTCAATACGCAGACATCATCGACACCGCAGACTTCGAGGGCGAGCTGACTTACTCCAAAGGCGTGCAGTACGTGCTCGTCAACGGCGAGTTCGTGGTCTGGGACGGCGAGCTCGTCGAGGGCGTCCGGCCGGGCAAAGCCATCCTGGGTCGCAACGTCGTCTTCTAGTTTCGGCGAGGCGCCGGCCTGGCAACCGCCTGCAAGAAGTTCCTGCTGCTTGCGACGCGCGCCGCATGCGCGCCCGAGTTGATGCTGTACGGGCGCGGCCCGCTCAGCTTGAGCGTATCCAGCGCATTCGCCTGGCGGCGAACGGTGCGGAACGGATCGGCTGTGGATCGAACAGGGCGCACCGGCGCGTAGTATCCCGGCCAGTAACTGTATCGCCAGCCGTCGTAACGCGGCGCATAGTAATAGTATTGCGCCCGTTGCGCGGCCTCACGGCGTTTCTCCGCGCGTTTTTCCTTTTCCTCTTCCAGCTCCGACCATTTTTCATTCATCCGTTTCGCCTGGTTGACGATCGAGTAGGGGTCGGTGGCTGGATCGTAGTCCGCCGGGGTCGACGCATTGAGATGCAGCGAGCGTGCTTCATTGCCATCGTCGGGCGGCGTATCGCTGAAATGGGTGACTCCGTTGTCGTCGACCCACTGGAAGATCTCGGTAGCAGCCGCCGGTCCGGCAGCCAGCGCAAAGCCGAGCAGAAGCGTTGCCGACAGGGACTTTTCGCCAGTCATCGCGAGTGTCCTGCATTGTTCTTGTGCCCGAATTCTACTACAGACCTCTATACGGGCCTCCGCGTTCCGGACATAACGAGGGGAATTGCATGGCAGTTTTGCGAGCGCTGATGATACTGGCGGCTATGTCGGTCTCGGCTGGTTTCGCTGCAGAAACCACAGTTCGCTTACCGAGCGAAGACTGGCTCCTGGTCGGTGACTTGTCGGTTCCGGAATCAAACGGGCCATTACCCGCCGTCCTGATGTTCAACCGGGCTGCAGGGGATCGCACTGACTACGAGGCTATGGCGCGCGCGCTGGATGAGCGGGGCATCGCCTCATTGCGGCTCGACCTGCGTGGCCATGGTGAAAGCACGAACCTCGGGACTTTCGTCCCCGGGGAACAGAACCCCCATCCGATGATCCGGGATGCCGAGCAGGACGTTGTCGCGGCAGTCGAGTACATCAAGGCAGACGATCGACAGAATCGTCGGTATCCCCCTCCAGAGCAGAGTCCAGCAGAGCTACGAGATAGACCGCTTTCTCCCTGATCTCCGTCAGATTTGTATCGTGTAGATCCTGAATTCTTGTCATGTTTCGAATCTGGCCATCCGCTTCAGGATGGCTCCTGATTTTCTCAAGTACCTGGTCTGCTATTGCCGGGTCAATGTCGTGGACTCCCAAGTGAAATGGCCGGCCTTTTCGGTAGGTGCCCTGAAATTCATCTCGCAATTCGAACGCGAGCAGATCTGGGATGGAGTGTTCAAGTGCAATTTGATTCGCTCGCCAATTTGGCATCCATTGTTCACGATAGGAGATTTCCCGGTAATAAGAGGCGATTTGCCTTTTTACATTTGCATCCCTTATCAACTGAAGATTGCCTGTACTCATCAGGTCATTGACTGTTGTACGCGTGTAGGATGGATAGTTGAGTAGCATCGAGTTGAAGACCGCCCAAACGAACTCGGTCGAGTCACCCTCGATACGCCCGGTATCCACAGCTTCGTGAATCTGTCTGAATAGACGCGACCGCATCTGTGCAAGTGCAATCGCGTTATCGAGCTCTTCAATATCCGATTCAAAATCCTGCTTCAGCGCCGCCAGGTACTCATGTTCGAGCACCCGGTCTTTCCTGTCCTCATTCCACTGATTCACCTGCAGACCGACAAAAATACCGACCACGACAATCACGAAATCAAGAAAGATCGCGATCCAGTCTTGTTTACGGAAATGCCCGAGGAATCGGCGGAGCAGCATGAAGATCTCTCAAATTCCGGCTCTGACGCCGTTACTTTAGTGCATAGAATCGTGTTCGGCTAAATCCGATGGCCGGTGATTCAAATCCCATAACATCGAAACCGCCAGGTCCCTGTCCATTTGCTCGCCCGTCCACTGCGTTACGCAGGTTTCCGAGTCGATGAAGCGGTCTTCCAGTTCTTTCTGCAAATTCGCAGTCACGTTACCGCGGTAACGTGACTCCAGCCTGATATTTCCGGGGATTACGTTGCCCTCCCCATCCCGGAATTCGATCGAGCCGTCCGAATTCTTCTCACAAGCAAAGCCACCTTCATGCACCAGCCGGTGATGGTGGCGGCAGAGCTGAACCAGGTTGTCCAGGCTCGTCTCTCCGCCGTCCGACCAGTGTTTGATGTGGTGTCCGTCGATGAAATGACGGTGCGTGCACCCCGGGAAGCGGCAGCCCTTGTCCCTGGTCCGCAATGCACGCCGCATTGCTGGCGGGATGACCCGCGATTTTCGGCCGATCGACAGCGGTTCGCCGTCTTCGTCTTCCAAAATGCGGGTTATCGACGCATCGCAACAGATTCTCTTTGACGTTACCGCGGTAACGTGGGGGCCGTCCTCGATGTGCGATTCGCCGGGAGACGTTTCCGCGGTCTGCGTGCCCTCGGGGTAAACGTGCACCATCACCTGGTAGCGATCAGCCGACGATGATTGTGCAGGGCCATTCGCCAGGTAGCTCTCCGCCATTTCCGCGATCGCGTCGGCGCGTCTCGCCGATATCGGTTCCCGCGTTTGCCCCGAGGACACGTCGTCCGCGGTAACTTCCTTGTCTTGTTGGTCAATCGACGACTGCAGCGCCTTCATCAGCATCGCGCCAGCTTCTGCCGGTAGCCGCGCCTTGAATACCAACGATCCGTCGTCATCCCAGTGGTAGTTGAACTCGCGGGATTCATGCTGCGCGTTTTCCGGATCGTCCAGGCGCTCGGCTCGGCGATAACTACGGATCAGGGTTTCGACGTGGTGCGCCGTTCCGTGCCGGGCGATCATCAGCAGGTAGTCTTCGTTCTCCTCGTTCGCCACCCGCGTCATCGCCCGCACTTTCGAAAAACTGATCTCGCCATTCCCAAATGCCTTGCTGATCTTCGGCAGCTCGCCCAGCGCATTCGCGACCCTCACTTTCTCCCGCGCCGCGTTCATGCCGATGCCACATTTCCAGTTCAACCAGTGCGCGCAGGAGACGAGGCCGGCGTCCTCCCACAAACGGTCCTGGTCGAACTCGCGGATCTTCACCAACAGTTCGTAGGTCGCTGCCGTGATCAGGCCGTACAGCTCGGTGATCTCGCTGCCGAGCGATTTTGCGCGGCAATATTTCGGGTGTTCGAGGGGCGTGACGGCAGACATATCGGCAACTCCACGGAGACTGTTTTTATATACAGTATTATACGCATATCTGCCTGATAATTCTTGTTTTTTTTAGTGGATTTTGGCCAGATTCAGGCCGTTTCCGCGAGTTGCTCCAGGCGCTTCTCGTTGATCAGGAGCAAGAGCTCGGCCGCCGCTTCCGCGTCGCACATCGCGCGGTGATGTTGCTTGAGCGGGATGTCATAGGCGCGGGCGAGCGAGCCCAGGCTATAGGACTTGTGGCCCGGGTAGAGCTTGCGCATCGAGGCGCAGGTGCAGAGCTTCGGGTAGCGGAACGGCCGCCCTATCCGCGCGAACTCCCGGGAAATGAAGCCGTAGTCGAAGTCCACGTTGTGCGCGACGAAGATGGCGCCGGTCATGAAGGTTTCGAATTCGTCGGCGACGTCGACGAAGTAGGGCGCATCCGCGACCATCTCGGCCGAGATCCCGGTGAGCCGCGTGATGCCGGGCGGGATGGAGCGCTGCGGATTCAACAAGGTCTGGAAGCGGTCGATCACTTGCCCGTTCCGGACTTTGACGGCGCCGATTTCGGTGACACGGTGGTTCTCGCCGCGACCGCCGGTCGTCTCGACATCGACCACGACGTAATCCTGGTCGGGATCGAGAATCCAGCGCACGCGGACGATGTCGGCACCGAAGCCGGCGTCACGCAGTTGCCGGATCCTTAGCATCTGGTTGCGACGTAGCTGATCGCCTTCCGTCTTGATCTCGACGAAACGGACGCCGGCATCGTCGACGATCATCAGGTCGGGGTAACCGTGCCGCGACTCCCGGA
>JABAOH010003708.1_pt1 | contig 36743 bp, 24 predicted proteins | sample 7062181 | NCBI WGS metagenome assembly JABAOH01 (sample SAMN14538630, study PRJNA623070) | marine sediment metagenome | biome: marine biome [ENVO:00000428]; feature: marine pelagic biome [ENVO:01000023]; material: deep marine sediment [ENVO:00002113]; isolation source: pool of 5 deep marine... | reverse complement strand
CTCAATTGGTACCATCAATATCCTGATGACTGGACCAAGACCTGGGAGTTGATCGAAGCAAAATATCAAAAAAATCCGGAGTACCGAAAATTTAGTTGCAGTGGTGCAGATTCAGATTTCAATATCGATGCCAAAATCAACGGTGCTTATATTGTCATGGGACTTTTGTATGGCAGGGGCGACCTGGATAAAACCATTGAAATTTCCATGCGCTGTGGTCAGGACTCGGATTGCAATCCTTCCAATGCCGCTGGCGTTTTGGCAACGACAATCGGATACGAAAATTTATGGGAAAAATTTAAGAGCGCATTGAATCTCGAACAGAAGTTTTCATATACGGATTATAATTTTCCACCGTTGATTGAAGTTTGTGAAAAATTAGCCCGGCGGGCAGTGCAGCGTTATGGGGGAAAAATTGAGATCCTTAATGGTGAAGAGGTATTTCTGATTCCGGTCAGTGCCCCTAAAACGAGCGTATTAGAACAATGTTGGACAGCGGATTCAATCACCGTCGATCCTTATTTCACACCCGAAGAAATGGCTCAAATCGAAGTCAGAACACGCAAACCGGACGAGTTTATCCAGCTTTGGCAAATCAGCGGGCCCTATATGAGCAAAGATAAAGATTTCGATGCTTTGTTTGTTGAATCTTTCCCACCAGAAGAAAATAAAGGCGAATGGAAAACAATTCATTTGGGAAAAGATGGGTTGAGCCTTACAAATGTTCAGTTTCATGATCTCTATGGCGGGGAGAATCGCGTGGCATACGCCAGAACCCGTTTTTATTCTGAATTACCATTAACGGTATTTTTAGAGTTGGGTTCGGATGACGGCGTGAAAGTTTGGCATAATCATCATCTCATACATCAAAAAAATGAACAAAGAGCATGCAATCCTGCAGATGACAGAATTCAAATTGAAATCCAAAAAGGATGGAATGAGTTGCTTTTTAAGGTTACGCAAGGCGGAGGCGGGTGGGAAATAACCGCCTGTTTGGTGGACGATCAGGGAATCGCTTTAAAACAAATAATATTTGAATTTTAATTGCACTGAGAGAATTTAGGAGACCATGATGAAAAACTTGTTTCTGTTCATTGTTACATTCCTCGTTATGATAGGTTGCCAGCAGGATTACAGTAATAAGAATAAAACAGCAGAGCGGGTCGAATCGGATGAACTGGTAGAAGATAAATCCAGCGAAGCACTGCTGGCAATAAATGCCTCGCAATACGGTGTTAAGTATCGAGAAACACAGATTCTTATGCAAAATCGGATGGGTATCAGGATTGAATACACACTCGACAGAAACAATCTGCAATTGTGGATCAGTCCCCAGGCAGGGAAGTCCATGTCCTATATAGACCAAAATTGGTCAAACCGTGACGATCACACCAATGTCTTTGATCGTATTTTGCTTCCTGGGTGCGACTTAAACAAATTTGTGCGATGTGACTGGGATCCATTCCATAGTATTATCTATTTTAAAGATCAAACATTGCATATCGCCCAGATTTATGATCAGCCAGCCGTTTTAATCTGGTTTGAAAAAGATGGATTCGTGGATATAAAAATCTACAGCGAGGAAGTTGAACGCACCGATAAAACTTTTATCATTAATTTTTCTGATCGGGAGCGAGATTTTCAGTCAGCAGCTATTCTGGGACCAGGCGATGGCTTTTTCCAGCATCAGCTTCAGCTTGATAAATACCGATCGATTCACACTCGCGGTCATATTAAACCGGGACAGGTTTTATTGATCGCATCGGAACTGCAGAGCGAGGAAATCGGCAAGCGGGCAAAAGAATGGATAAAAAAACCTCTTCAGGAAATTCTTGAACGAAATGAACAACTGATCGCTGATGACCTTTCTATGGGTCGTTTCACTTTGAAAAATCGACCAGAGATGCAAAAATTGCTCGATAAAAGCCGCCGGGTTGCCCTGTCCATGCAGAATTTCAAGGGATTTATGCGATCCACGAATCAGTATATTTACTATCTGTTATGGTACCGCGATGGCGGGATGAATGCGTCCCACCTGACTTACAGCGGGTGGCCTCAGCCAGCTTATGACCACACGAAGTTTGCACTTCAAAATCCCAATTTTACCAACGAGCATCCGGACAGCATCTTCTTTGGTCAGGTGATGGGCGGTCCCCTGACCAAATGGGAGGAGGATGGACTCTTTTATGTGGTGTGGTCAGCTTTTTCTTGTTGGACACAAACCGGGGATAAATCCCTCTGTCAAGGCAAATATTTAGACACGATGGAACGTGCTATGGATTGGCTGGAAGATCGTTGTTTTGATAAGGGAAAAGGTTTGTTCGGTAGATATTTTTATTGTGAAACGCCCATGACCGGTAGTCGGGATGATGGCTGGGACAATGTGACTGGTGCACCGACATTCAAATGGAAATCGCAATACAACGGAAAAATAATTGTCAGGGCTTACGACATCTATATCAACTTGCTGTGCTATAATACTTATCTGATGCTTTCCGCTATGCACAGCGACGAAGCAACAGCCGAAGAGAATTACCAGAAAGCCTTGAACCTCGAAGAGCAGATAAAAATCTTTTTCGACTATGAAGATACGTTGCCTTCTTATGGCAGGTTGCTTACCGAAACAGGAGAATTGATTACAGCGGAGCCCTACGGTATGGATATTTGGGATTATGTCTGGGGACTATCGCTGCCACCTTTTGAACCAACGATACCGAAGAAATATAAAGACCTGAGAGAACAGATCAGAAAAGATATGACTTCCACCGAAGCCGGTTATTTTCTCTGTGTCTATTTTGCCTTACTCACTTCCATGGATACGGAAATTCATGAAGAAGAGGATATTATGGCTGCAATAGATAAACTGGTTGATTACAGCAGCGCTCCGGGCAAATATCTGCCGATGCCGTATGCCATGCCAGAGATGTTCAATATCAGCGAAGAAAATCCTTTCCACGATGTTCGTCCCCTGGTTTATTCCATTGCGCCGTGGCTTTCTGCCGTGACCAATCTTGGCTTGCACCGATTGCCTTTTGGAATTGCTGCAAGAGGAACTAAATATCTTGAGAGCCTGGAAAATTATGCTTATAAAGATGCGCTTTTGAATGTTTCTTTTAAAGGACAAGGTCAACTCTCCCGCTTAAAACTGAATGGAGAGGTTCTCTCTTCCACACTTCAGATTCCCGAAAATAAATTGAAAAAAGGAAAGAATTCCCTTGTAATCGAAATGGAAAAAGATGCTGATCTGAAAAATCTGTTAGTGTCATCAACCGTTCAGCTTCGAGCAATGAATAACGGAAATAAAACGACTTTTGATGTAACTGTCTACGGAAAAAACGTTCTAACTTTTAAGAACCTCACCAAAACATTTAAAATAATAGGTTCAGATGGACGCGAGAAGCAATTCAAGCAAATAAAAATGGATAACTTTGAGTATATCGAATTTTTTGGAAGAGGGGTGTTTAGAATTGTTCTGGAATAATTTAATTGGTAATCGGAAAAAATATAGGAAGTAAACCATGTATAAGGCATCTCTTTTTGCGCTTCTATTCGCTATAATGGCTTGTTCAGGCAAAATTGAAACGCAGGATACAAAGCGATTCTTTTCTGAGCAGAGCTTCTGGAATCAACCTATCCCTGAAGATGCTGAAATTGATCCGCGCTCGGATCAATGGATTGAACTGCTGAAGCAGGAACCAACTCATGAGCATTTTGGCATAAACTTGAAGCAATTTACCATCCCGGTGTATGAAGCAGACGAAAATACGCCTTTAGTTCATGTTAAATATCATTATCTTTCAGAAGAGGAAAAGAAAGTCTGGATAACGAATATCGATAGAGAAAGATTTGGACATGGACCTGAGTTTAATCCAGTGCCAATTCCCGAAGGTGCATTGTCTGATCCTGAAGCAGATGCGCATTTTTGTGTGGTGGACTGGAAAAGAAAATTAGCCTGGGATATGTGGGGCTTGCGTAAACTGGCGGATGGCTCTTGGGAGTCGAACACTGGCATGGTCTACCGGCTCGATGGCGATGGCGTGTTTGATGGCTTCAAACTTGGTTACGTGGATGGTGAAAGCGTTCATTTCCACGGTCCGAGCCGGGCTGCTGGTGTTCCTGCCATGGCGGGACTGATTATGTATGACGAGGTGATGGCTGGAGAAATTCGGCACAAACTATCAGTTGCTACGCGGTATGCAGCCTATAAAGAATTTGTGTACCCGGCATCCTGGACAGACGGATTCGTTGAAGGAGGCATACCAGAAGGCGCGGTCATTCAATTGGATCCCGAATTGGATTTATCCCAATTTGATTTGACACCGCAGGAGATTGTTGTCGCGAAGGCTTTGCAGGTTTATGGTATGGTGGTCGTGGATGTGGCTCAGGGACAGCCCATTTATGCAGAAGGCTTGTATGGTCATCATGATAAATCATGGGAAGGTAAATTACGTGATTGGGATGGTGGAATCAATTCGATTCCCTACGACCATTACCGGGTTTTAAAAATTAAAAATTTGCAAACCAGAGGTGATGAAAGGTCACGGCACAATAGGAGTTATTGGAATGAAAATTAGGCAACTTATAGTATTGGCAATCTTCCTTTTGGGTTTTAGCCAAAATGGACTTCTGTGTCAGGATACGTTGATGACCATCGGTACAAATTTCTGGAATCAAGCCTGGGGTGGAGCGGATCCATGGAAAAATGGTTATCAAAATGCGATTGTTCCAGATAGCGTCGATCTGCCGGAATACAATCCCTGGAAACCGGAATTCATTGAGGAAATTTCATTCTATTCAGTGCTTCGTTTTATGGATTATGGCGAAATTAATAATAACCAGGTTGAAGTATTCTGGGATGACCGAACCAAAAAAGATGATATCAACCAGTGCAGAATGGCGTTGGATTGGATGATCGACCTGTGCAACCGGGCACACAGCGATTTGTGGTTTTGTCTCCCGGAAAAGGCTGCGCCCGATTACTGGCAGGGGGCAGCGGAACTGATAAAGGAGAAATTAGATCCGGATCTCCGTGCCTACATCGAATGGTCGAACGAAACCTGGAATCCACAGTTTACCGCATATCAAACCGGTATTGACAGCGGCAAAGTCTATGATTTGTGGTTTCCTGGTGATATTGGTCAAAGCTGGGGTGAAGCAAGGTTATCCGCACGGTATACGGCTTTTATTTCGGTGAGAATTTGGGAAAAATTTGCAGAAGCTTTTGGCGATGAATTTGATAGCAGAGTTGTTAAAGCGTTATGCGGGTCTGCCGGTAATAACTGGTGGGATGCAGCACTTTTTAATGCTTTGAGTGATGTAAAAATAAACCCAGATAATTTATTACCAGATGCTTTCGGCATTGCCCCTTATGTCGGAGGCAATTTGAATGGATCGGACCCTGACATATTAAACAAAATGAACCAGGCACAGATTGGCACAGAGAACCAGATAAAAAAAGTCCGGGCGGAGCTGGATGGAAATGGCGAATGGATTTCCCAGATGCCGCCTCATCCTGGCTTAAAGGGGATTAACATGATTTGCTACGAAGCCGGGCAGCATATCGTAACAAATTCAAGCAGTTTTGCTGTAAACCCGGACGCTTATACCTGGTATATAAATTACTTAAATATGTTGAACAAATACATAAACGGTCCAGTCGCACATTACACCCACAGCGGTAATTGGGGCAATATGGCATGGGGCGCCAAAAATAACATCGGTCAACCTGCAGGGGAAGCTCCAAAATTTATCGCTTTGAATAACTGGCATATCTTAAATGTAAAAGCAGATCCAGGTCCGCAGTATTCCCTTTCTGTGACCCTTGGTTCGGGCGACGGTAATTTTTACAACGGTATGTACGCATTTATTGAGGCTGATGAAAGTGCCGAAGGATATGTATTCGACAGGTGGGAAGGCGATACTTGTTACGTCACCGACATTTATAAAGCGAATACAACTGTCTACATAAACAATCAAAATGTTTCATTGACCGCTTTGTATAAAAAAGCATTGCCCAAAATACGCCTCGAAGCAGAGGATGCCGAACTAACAGGTGTAGAAGTCAGTAATCAGCGCAGCGGCTACTCTGGAACTGGTTACGTTTATGGTGCCACATTTGACAGTGATGGCGATAAAATCACATTTCGCATTGAGGTAGCGGAAGTTGGACAATATCGCTTGCGAATTGGGTACGGTGGTTTTTACGGTGAAAAGTATCAGTATATTTATGTGAACGGAGATAATCTTGCCTATTTCCATTTTCCCGAAACCAGCTCATGGGAAACGATTGAATATGGAATGATTGATTTGAATTCCGGAATGAATAGCATTTCGATTGTAAAATCCTGGGGCTGGATGGATGTTGACTTTATTGAAATTGAAGGCGAAGGGATTGTTTCAGTGAAAAATAAAACAGGCTCTAATATAAAAGATTACAAACTGTTTGACAATTATCCCAATCCATTTAATTTCTCAACGACTATTGATTATTTTATCCCGCAATCCGGATTCGTATCCATTGACGTATACAATATAGCGGGACAATTGGTTCACAATCTGGTTTCAGTTCATCAGCTTTCGGGAAAGTATAAAGTTCAATGGGATACATCAGACAAACCGATTGCCAGTGGTGCTTATGTTTACCGGATGAGGGCAGATGGCTATCAAGCAGAAAAACGTTTGCTCTTATTGAAATAAAAAAATCCTAAACCCTAAGCTGGTAAGCCAAAATCAAAAAGCAATATGAGCGGAGTGTTGGGGTGATGGAGTATTGGATTAAACTCCATTAATCCCTTGATCCATTATTCCCATGCTTGAATGGCTAAAAATTATAGATAAATTTCTTTGTTAATTTTCAAGAAATTCATTTGTTAAGAAAATATTTATTTGGAGGTCAAAAGGTAGACTATGAAAAAGCTATTATTTTTAAGTTTGGTTTTATTTGGACTCCTGTCGGCAGCAATTGCTCAGGATAGTATATCTCCCGGGGAAATCAGGCTGCTGGTGCGTGGTGACGATATGGGCTTTTGTCATGCCGCAAATTTGGGATGCATTGAGTCTTACAAATTCGGTATCATGCGTTCGGTGGAGTTGATGGTGCCCACGCCCTGGTTCATGGAAGCCGTCCGAATGCTGAATGAAAATCCGGGACTGGATGTGGGCATTCACCTCACACTGACCAGCGAATGGTCAAATTTAAAATGGCGTCCGTTAACACCGGCGAAAAGTATCGTGGATTCAAACGGATACTTTTTCCCAATGGTCTGGCCTAACAAGAATTTGCCCCCAAACAATTCAATTCATGAAACAGACTGGAAAATGAAAGACATCGAAAGAGAATTACGGGCACAGATCGAGCTGGCATTGGAGCAAGTACCTCATATCTCGCATCTCTCCAACCACATGGGTTTTACCAGCCTCGATCCCAAAATAAAACAATTGGTAGAAAACCTCGCCGAAGAATATGGATTAGCTGTTGAAATTTATGATGATTCTTTCAAGCGTTTCCCGGGCTGGGAAGATGCCATAACCTTACAGCAGCGCATCGATTATTTTGCATGGAATCTGGAACGACTGGAACCCGGTACCTATCTGTTTGTTGATCATCCGGCCAAGGATACCCCCGAAATGCGTTCGGTATTTCACAAAGGTTATGAAAATGTGGCAGAAGATAGAGAATGGGTGACGCAGGTATTCACCAGCGCAAAAATTTTGGTAACCGTTAAGGAGAGTAATATTCGCTTAATAAGCTATAAAGATTTAATCAAAATGAAAATGGATATTAAATGATCAAATCCAAAGCAATTGTTTTTACCGGCCCCTATCAAGCTGAGCTTCAAGAGTTAGAAATTCCAAAACCAGGTCGCGGGGAACTTCTCGTAAAAACGTTATACACAGGTGTCAGCACTGGAACTGAGACAAGAGTCCTCAGCGGACAACAGACAGGGGGAGAATTCCCTTTGATTCCAGGCTATGAAAACATTGGCAGGATTGTCGAAACCGGGGAATCAACCTCGCTCAAACCAGGCGATATTGTTTTTCATACGGGAAGCAGTTTCACCGGTAGATTTACAAAATGCTGGGGAGCGCACCAGGAATATACGCTGGTCAATGAAACAGAAGTCTATTCGGTGCCGGAAGATCTTGATCCAGAGGACGGTGTTTATGCAAAGGTGGGCGCTATCGCGCTGCATGGAGTGAAACGGGCAGAGATCAGCGAAAAGGATACGGTCGTAATTGTTGGGCTGGGACTTATCGGGCACATGGCTGCCCAGTGCGCAAAAGCCCATCATGCCCGGGTCATTGGTGTGGATACCAACCCGGAACGACTGAAATTAGCTGNNGTATCTTGTCAATGCATCTGATGAAGATGTTAAATTAAAAGTTGACGAGTACGCAGATAAAAATGTTTCGGTTGCCATGGATGTCACCGGTATTGCGGATACAATTAAAAGCACTGCCAGATTGGTTCGCTCAATGCCATGGAGTCCACCGTATCCGCCTTCACCGAAGCTGGTTATACTTGGTAGTTATGCGGATCCAATCGTATTGGATTATGATCCGTTATTTATGGACGAGGTGGACATTCTCTTTTCAAGGGATACCAGACCGGATGATGTAAAAGATATACTGGCTTTGTTAGCTGAAAAGAAAGTAAACCCTCGTGTTCTCAATGCAAAATGTTATGATGTTGATGATGCACCACAGGCTTACAATGACCTGGTTAATAATAAACTGATGCGTGTGCTATTTAAATGGTAATTAAAAGTTATCGTTTTAGCAAAATCTCTGTCATTCAGAACGGAATGAGGAATCTGTATATCCCCAAAATATGGTGATTAGCTAGATTTCTCTCCGCCGACTGGCTATGGGGCGTCAACTTAAGAATGAAATGTCATTCTGAGCGACCGCAGGGAGCGAAGAATCTCCTGATTTAACGAAAGTAAGTGCGTTTATTGAAGGGATTCTTCGTCGCTTCGCTCCTCAGAATGACTGTGTTTCCTTATGTATTCGCTTAGGTTGACACCAATTGCCGACTGGCGGATCGCAATGACAATTTATGCTATTTTAAAAAACGCAAGTCAATACTCAAATTGGAGCAAGGATTTATGGGCAATAAACTAAACATCGGACTGATCGGTACAGGAATGATTGGCGATGTGCATATTGAAAATATTCGTAAAGATGGGCGGGCTGATGTCACCTATATTGCAGCACGGACTGAAAAAACTTTGCAAGCCAAAATGAAAAAACATCACATCGACAATGGGACATTGGATTATCGTGACATGTTGAAAGATGATTCGCTGGATGCGGTGGTCATTGCCTCGCCGCCGCATACTCATCTGGCAATGTTAAAGAGTGCATTAGCAGCGGGGAAAAATGTGATGCTTGAAAAGCCCATGGTTCCCAATCGTCAGGAATTGGATGAACTTGTGGCTGAGGTGGAAAGACATCCGGATTTGCTGGTGCTGGAATGTTCCTGTCGCCATGCCCGGCTGCAGCCAAAGTTTCGTTTCATCAAGCAGATGATTGACGAGGGCAAACTGGGCGAGGTTTACCATATTCATCATAACCACTTGATGCGGGGGACCTTCATCGAATACAATCCGGTTGGCGCCTGGGCGCATCAGAAAAAACTTTCTGGCGGTGGGCCATTTATTGATTGGGGCGTGTATGATTTGTCGTTTCATCTCGGTGTGCTCAATGATGTGCCGCAGATTAAATCTGTCAATTCTTTTACCCGCAATGGTCTGAAGCGTTTTTCCGATCCAGCATTTCAATCAGACGTTGAAGAGCACGGTGCTGCATATCTCGAATTCGACACGGGCTTGACCTATTATTATGAACGCGGCAGCGGTGTCCACGCTGAGGTACCCAATGAAACGCGCATTTATGGCACTAAAGGAAGTGTTCGTTTCGGCTTCTGTAGCTGGGATTCATCAGAAGTCGACTTCTATACATTCGATCACCAGGGAAATGAAAAGACCGAAAAGTTAATAGTAAATATGAGCGAACACACAGATGATAATTTTGAACACACCAAACATTTCCTTGATTGCCTGATTGATGACGCCGAACCGCAAATGACGGTTCAACTTGCAGCAAAACATCTGGATCTCCTGTTTCAGATTTTAGGTACCGGTTAAATTGAAAGTGCACGGAATAGATTAGTGGATGCAAAGACACAGATAAAAATCATGCAGCACTTTACGGATAGCTACAAACAATACCGTAATGCGGACAAATTTAAACGGGAATTGGCGTGTTTAAAGCAACAGTTCCCGGCAATACTGCTGGATCCGCAGCAAGGTGATCTGTTCGTGGGAAGGCATCAACTACCAGCTATTGGCTTTGTTCCCCAGGAATACGGCACCGTGGGTGGTCTGGGTTATTACATCAATTATGACAAAATTACTCAACTCAGGCAAGACGAAAATTTAAGTCATGAAAATCAGGCTACGCTTGATAAATTAGTGAAGTTTTGGGAGACGGAACACACGGCCTACAAAATCAGGGCAGCTTATCCGGAGAAGCTGAAAAATGCTTTTCCGAGTGATCGCTGGACAGAAGATTCAGCAGTTGCTTTTCCATTGTATCGGCTGGCTGGCTCGATGCTCAATTATAAGAGTTTGTTGAAGTTGGGAATAAAAGGGATCCGGGACAAGATAGATTTTTTCCAGCAAAAAAATGGTGCCAGTGCTTTGTATGATGCCTGTTCAGGCATATTGGATTTGTTCAACGATGTTTGCCAGCACTACATAAATCGTATCCATTTTTACATCCAGAATCAACATCGTTTTTGGCTTTTGCATGGAAAGGAAATCATTACCGTTCTGGAAAATATCTCGGAGCATAAACCTGCAACACTTCGGGAAGCCATTCAACTGGTGTTACTTTACAATACACTTTCCGGGTCGCTCAATTACGGCAGGATCGATAATTATCTCAGTGATTTCCTGCAAAACGATCTGGATAATGGCATTATTTCTGAATCCGAAGCGAAATCCTATTTTGAATCGCTGTGGCGGTTAATGATTGCACGCAATACGCCCACCGACGGCCGCGTCATTGTGGGTGGCAGAGGCAGAGCAAATGAAGCTGGTGCAGACAGTATTGCGATGCTGGCAATCGAAACAACCATGAAGGTAAAAAATATTCTCCCCCAACTGACTCTACGATTCTATGAAGGGCAGAATCCGCAGTTGATGGAAATGGCTCTCGAAAGCATTGCCCTGGGAAATACCTTTCTAATGCTTTACAATGACGATATTAATGTCGACGCTGTACAAAAAGCCTTTCAAATTCCTCTGAAAGGAGCGGAACAGTATGTCCCTTTCGGCTGCGGTGAATATGTGATCGATGGTAAGAGTTTCGGAACCCACAGTGGCGTGATCAATCTGTTGAAAGCCCTCGAGGTCACGATTTTTAATGGGCATGACATTGTGACCCAAAGGCAAACTGGAGTCAAAACAGGAGACTTTGAAGACTATCGTTCATTTGATGATTTTTTTGAGGCTTATAAAAGACAAGTAGAATACTTTATTGAAAATCTTGCTGAGCAAGAAGCCCTTGAATATGCTATTGCTGGTGAAGAAGCGCCGTTTTTATTTATGAGCCTGCTGTACGATCGCTGCCTTGAGGTCGGCAAACCGTTGTTGGACGGCGGCATTCAGTACCTGGGGGGAATGCTGGAAACTTATGGAAACACGAATACTGCGGACAGCCTGCTGGCAATTAAAAAACTGGTATTCGAAGAAAAAAATATATCACCGTGCCGCTTGAAGGATATGATTCAAAATAATTTTAAAGGATTTGAAAAAGAGCGAAATCTTCTGCTCAATGTTGCCAAATATGGAAATAATGATGAAGCAGCAGATGAAATGTACCTGAAAGTGCATCATCATGTTTGTGAAACCACAAAATCAATAGCAGAAAAGGTCGGATTGCATAGCTACCTGGCCGTCAATATTAATAATTCAGCCAATACGATTCTGGGACGCAAAACAGCCGCTTCAGCAGATGGAAGGATGGCATACACCTCAATGGCAAACGGGAATGCTGCGACGCCTGGTATGGACCAGAACGGTATTACCTCTTATTTGAACTCCATTACAAAACCGGAGTACTGTATCCATGCGGGTTATGTTCAAAATTTAAAATTAACACCGGATTTATTTAAGAATCATTTTGACAAAATAAAGGCATTAATAAGGGCATATTTCAAATTGGGCGGCACGCAGTTGATGATAAATGTCATGCGCAATATCGATTTATTGCGAGCAATGGACCATCCAGAAAAGTTCCAGAATTTGATCGTAAGGGTCGGTGGATTCAGCGCCCGTTTTATTGATCTCGACCGGGATGTTCAACTGGAAATTCTTAATCGAACAATTTATTAAAGAGCTACTATAAAAAACCTCTGACCGCGAATTTCGCTAATTACTTAAATTACGCAAATTATTAATTAGCGAAATTGGTTCAATTCGCGAAATTAGCGGTCCCGCTATTTGGTTCAGGCTCGTCCAGGTTGGGATTTTAAATTAAAATAATCAGGAGAAGAAATGGAAAAAATTAGGTATTACAATTTGCTCCGGATAATCCTCTTATCTTTAACTGGTATTTCCATTGTTTTGTCGTGCAAAGTACCAGGTCCTCCGGCTGAAAATATAGCGCTTCCAGCTATATTCGGCAATAATATGGTTTTGCAGCAGGGAGTTCCGCTTCCCGTTTGGGGAAAAGCCGATTCCGGAGGCGTGGTTATTATTGAAATTGACGGGCAGAGAAAAGGCACCCTTTCAGATGAACATAACAGGTGGCAGGTAAAACTCAGTCCATTGCAGGCTGGTGGTCCCCACACCATGAAAATTTGCGGCGCCGATACGACGGTTTTTGAAAATGTGCTCGTTGGGGAGGTCTGGCTTTGTTCCGGTCAATCCAATATGGAGTGGAATGTACGCAACTCAAAGGATGCTCAACGCGAAATGAACGAAGCTAACTTGCCCAATATTCGCATGTTTACCGTTCAGAAAGAAGTGTCTGAAAAGCCGAAAGATAATTGTGTGGGAGAGTGGAAAGTGTGTAGCCCGGAAAACGTGGGTGATTTTTCAGCCGTTGGTTATTTTTTCGGACGGTATCTGCATCAGAAGCTCAATGTCCCGATTGGTATGATTCATAGTTCTTGGGGCAGTACGCCGGCTGAGGCATGGACGAGTTATGAAACGCTTTCTGCTGACACGATGCTGGCACCGATTGTCAAACGCTATGAGGAAGACCTTAAAAATTATCCTCAAAGATTGGCTGAATATAAAGAGCAATTGAAGAAAATCGAGGAGAGCGGAGCACTAATGCCGATCTATCACAAAGATAAAAGTAATGAGGGATTTTTGAAAGGTTGGGCAAATCAAGAGTTTGATGATAACAGTTGGAATTCAGTTAACGTTCCAGGTTATTGGGAAAATCTTGAGGATATGCAAATTGACGGCGCCGTCTGGTTCAGAAAAGAAGTCCGGATTCCTATAGCATGGGAGGGCAGGGAACTCTTACTCACTTTGGGTGCCATCGATGATTTCGATGTGACCTATTTTAACGGAACAAAGGTGGATTCAACTGGTAAGGATACACCCCAGCACTGGATTCATCATCGAAAATATATCGTTCCAGGTCATCTGGTAAAAGCGGGTAAGGCAGCTATTGCTGTGAGAATTTTTGACCATTTTGGTCAGGGTGGATTTGGAGGACCGGCTACCGCTATGATGCTTTGTCTGAATACGGAACCAGATTCAAATTTGATACCGCTTGCAGGAATATGGAAATCCAAAATCGAAACTGCTCTCGATCCTTCAAAAATCAGCGGGCCTGGAGGAAAAGGACTTCCACAGCAACCGCGTGGACCAGGACATTCCCATTCACCTGCCGGGTTGTATAATGCAATGATTCATCCGTTAGCGCCTTATGCCATCAAAGGGGGGATTTGGTACCAGGGTGAGACGAATGCCGGAAGAGCTTATCAATACTGCACCCTGCTTCCAGCCATGATAAAAGACTGGCGTACTTTATGGAGACAGGGCGATTTTCCGTTCGGTGTCGTTCAACTTGCCAATTACATGCAAGTTAGTGAAGATCCACAGGAAAGCGCCTGGGCCGAATTACGCGAAGCCCAACTGTTGACTTCGCTGAATGATCCGAATGTCGGACTGGCAACCATTATCGACATCGGCGAAGCGGATGATATTCATCCAAAAAATAAGCAGGATGTTGGCAAACGGTTGGCTTTATGGGCGCTAGCAAATTACTACGATTTTGATCTGGAATACTCAGGACCGCTGTACCAATCCATGAAGATTGAGGATGATAAAATTACAGTGTCATTTACGCATACAGCGGACGGACTGGTAGCCGTAGGCGATGAGGGAGTAAAGGGATTTGCCATTGCGGGTGATGATTATAATTTTATCAGAGCCAATGCCAAGATTGATGGTAATCAGGTTATTGTCTGGTCTGAAAAAGTTAAAAATCCTGTTGCGGTGCGCTTTGCCTGGGCCGATAATCCGGTATGCAATCTGTACAATTCAGAAATGCTACCCGCAGTTCCTTTCAGGACCGATGATAAACCTGAAACAACGTATCTTAACCGTTAAAAATTTGGCTCATTTGCTGAATTTGAGAACCAATTAATTGTTAGTTACTTCTTAAATTGTAAAGTCTTATACGTTAGGCAAAAACTTTTTAGACACAAAAACAGAACAAGACACAAAAAAACTTTTGCTTTAAGTTTTTGTGTTCGTTCAGTTTTTGTGAACTAATTTTTCTTTTTAGTTCTGGCTCGTCCAGGGTAGGATAAAAAATCTATTGAAAGTGAGTCAATTATGAGGATAATCTTTTTTACATTAATGATGATACTTTTTATTTTTCCTTCCGGAAATTTGCTTGCCTCAGTTACAGCTCAGGATGATACCGTAAAAGTAACAGAGTTCGTCGAACTGCCATTAATCGATGGAATTGGCGACGATAATTGCTGGAATGATTGCAAGTGGCAATATATCGACCAGGTCTGGATTGAGTATGGACAAACGCTGGATTCTGCCGATTTTAGCGGTTGCTACAAAATTGCTTGGTCGCCATTAACAAATGTGCTCTATTTTCTTGTAGAGGTTGTCGATGATGTTTTTGTGGATAGATATGTGTATGACAGCAATCCTTCGGTTGGCGGAGGTTATCCAAATTATGATATTGTCGAGGTGTTTATCGACCATGACAAATCTGGCGGTCTGCATGTTTTTGATGGCATCGGCAATACCGGACAGCAATGGGGCACCAACGCTGAAAATGCCTTTTCCTATCACATCGCAGCAAATTTATTACCTGATGGTCAGGTAACTCGTGACAAGATTGTCTGTGATATCGCCGGTCAAAGCTGGACCAATTATTACATTCCCAATTATGCTGATCATTTTCCAGAATTTGCTTTGCGTCAGTCGGAAAGTAAATTTACCTGGGAATTTTCTATGTGTGTGTATGACACCTCTTATGATGCGGGGAATCCAGCAACTTCGAGAGTCGTTTTGAAAACAGGCGATTTGATGGGACTTTCTATTGCCTATTGTGATAATGATGACCCCAATGAAGAGCCTAAACAAAGAGACAATTTTATTGGTTCTGTCTGGGTTCCAGAAGAGGCTTACAATGATCACTGGATGAATGCGGATTTCTTTGGAACCATTCAGCTTGTTGGCGAGCCGACAGGCATTGAAGAAAATGGCACGACGTCGCCTTCATATTTTGAAATTTACCCCAACCCGAGCGATGGGATTTTGAATTATCAGTTGAACGAGCTCCTTAACAAAAATGCTGTAATCAGAGTGTTTAATATCCTTGGACAGCAAGTACTTGAAGTCAATCCACTAACAAACTATGCTTTTTTTTCAAACAAATTAACGCTGAATCATCTTCCAGACGGAATATATTTCTTAACAACAGAGATGAATCATCAGATCATAACACAAAAAATCACAATTATAAAAAATTGAAAATTTTTGAGGGACAAAATATGATTACCGTAAAAGAATTGGCTAAAATGATCGATCATTCCCTGTTGCACCCGACGATGACTGATGACATTTTAAAACGTGAGTGCGAAGTGGCTAAAAAATATAATGTAGCTTCGGTATGTATTAAGCCGTATGCGGTGAAGAATGCGGTTGAATGGCTAAAAGGAAGTCATGTCGTAGTCGGATCGGTTATTGGTTTTCCTCATGGCAACAGTACGATTGATGTCAAGGTGAAAGAGACGGAACAGGCGATCGCTGATGGTGCTAAAGAAATCGACATGGTTGTCAATATTGGCAAGGTTCTGGGGGAAGACTGGGACTATATCGAGAAGGAAATCTCCGCGATTAATGCAGCAACGGTTAGACGAGGTGCGATATTAAAGGTGATATTTGAGAACGATTATCTGCCAGAAGATAAATTCAAAATTAAGCTTTGTGAAATATGTAGCGAGATAAAGGTTGCTTTTGTAAAGACTTCAACGGGTTACGGTTTTGTCAAAGGAAGCGATGGAAAATATTCTTATCGAGGCGCCACAGAATATGATTTGAAATTAATGCGCAAATATTCCGCTCCCGAAGTGCAGGTGAAGGCTGCTGGTGGTGTTCGGGCTCTCGATGACCTACTCAAGGTCAGGGAGTTGGGCGTTACTCGTATTGGGGCAACCGCAACTATCGCTATTCTCGAAGAGGCTAAACGGCGCTTTGAAGGAAAATCTTAGATAGAATGTACTAAAACTGATGCTGAAAAAATGAGTGGAAATTAATACTACACGGAGTGCGGTGCCTTTATGCACCGCATCATGCAATCCATAAAGGGACTGTATTCCAGTTTGCAATAAAACTAAGTATTTATGATCTAATCTGAATGAGTAGATTAAAAAATGACAGCAAATTATCATCTGGAAATTGTATGAAAAGACAGATCTTTTTTTGCTTATCATAAGCTTCATGTTCAACTGCAATGAGAAACAGAATAATGGCGGAGAAAAATTGATTTTATTGAAAAATTTTCAAATTGAGATCGGTATCATTCCTGATCTAGGCGGAAGAATTGTTCTGCTGAGGAAGCCTGGAATGAAAAATATTTTAAAATCAGATCCCACTCAATGGAATGATCCGCTGGCACGTCCAGAAGTTTCTGCATTTAGCGGTTTTAAAGCGTTCAATGGTCATATCGTTTGGTTAAGTCCGCAGAGTGAATGGTGGATTAAGTTGGATATAAATTCAGAACGTAGAGACAACAAAGTTATCTGGCCACCGGATCCTTATTTGATCTACGGTGATTACAAAATTGCCGAAAAAACCGATACATCGATAACCACGATCGGTACGGAAAGCCCGGTCATCGGTGTTCAATTAATAAAAAAAGTCTCTACCGATGAAACGTTACTTGAAATGGAAATTCACGGTCCATATCTCACTTTGCAACCAGTGGAATCAATGCACTTAACTGAAACATGGCAATTGTTCAAATATGATGGCGAAAATGTGCCGGATTCCCACATCAAGTTCATAAATGAAAAATTGAAAGGAAAGCATTAGTATGCAGTTTGGATATTTTGATGATCAGAATAAGGAATATGTCATCACCAATCCGAAAACACCGAAATCATGGAGCAATTATTTGGGCTCACGAGAGTACGGCGCCATCATCACCAATAATGCTGGCGGCTATAGCTTCTACAAATCCGGCGGTATGGGACGATTTTTACGGTTTCGATTTAATTCTATACCAATGGATCAGCCGGGAAGATATATTTATTTAAGAGATGACGAGAGCGGAGATTTCTGGTCGGCATCCTGGCAGCCGGTGGGCAAGCCGTTGGATAAATTTAAATCAGAATGCCGGCATGGTGCAGGATATACCATTATTACCTCTGAATATGAGGGAATAAAATCCACGACAACCTATTTTATTCCACTGGGACAAAATTATGAAATCTGGAAGGTGAAAATATCAAACTGGGGACCGAAACCAAGAAAATTAAGCGCCTTTACCTACGTGGAATATGCGTCCAACTGGAATGCCATCGATGATCTGTTGAATATCCAGTATGTTCAGTATACAACGATAATGAAGGTTATTGATGGTATCATCGACCACGGCACCAATGTGTATATTCCTGAAATGCCGGATAATTTTAGTGAAAAAGACCAGGGACGCCATACTTTCATGGCTCTGGTCGGTGCAGTGGTAACTGGTTACGACACAGACCGGGAAATCTTTCTGGGAGATTACAGAACTTATGCCAATCCGGAAACTGTGGAAAAAGGCACTTGCAAAAACTCATTTGGCTATGGTGACAATCCCTGCGGATCGCTGCAAACACAATTTGCACTAAAACCCGGCGAAGACAAAGAATTTTTAGTGATCCTCGGAATAGGGAAAGCCGACCTACAGGGTAAACAGGCGGTTCAGGCTTACAAAGACATCTTTGTTGCTGATCGAGAGCTTGAGAAAGTTAAAGAACAATGGCATAAAAAGCTGGAAGGCTTTAGAGCAAATACGCCTGATCCGGAATTAAATAGTACAATCAATATGTGGGGTGCCTATAATAATTTGATAACATTTACCTGGTCACGGGCTGTCAGTTTAATATATTCCGGCATCGACCGCGATGGGCTGGGTTATCGTGACACGGTCCAGGATTTGGTCGGCGTGGCACAGCTCATTCCCGAGGAAGTTCGCGAAACTCTGGTGCTCATGATCACCGGACAAGTCTCGACAGGTGGTGCAATGCCGCTTGTTCTACCCACCTCGCACCAACCTGGAAAAGAAAAAGTACCGCCGGAAAATGCCTACCGTTCGGATGACTGCTTATGGCTGTTTAATGCCATCCCAAATTATGTCAAAGAAACAGGAAATATTGGCTTCTATAAAAAAGTACTCCCGTATGCGGACACAGGCGAAGATACGGTCTTTGGACACTTGAAAAAAGCCATAGAATTTACGGTCAACCGAAGCGGCAAGCACGGCTTACCCTGTGGACTGGCTGCGGATTGGAATGATTGCCTCAAGTTTGGACAGGATGGCGAATCAGTATTTGTCGCTATGCAGTTACGGATGGCGTTAAGTGTGTACATCGAAGTAGCGGAATTGCTGAATGAGCAGTCGGAAAAAAGCTGGGCGCAACAACTTTTAAGTGAACTGGATGAGAATATCCAGAAATATGCCTGGGACGGTGAGTGGTTTTTGCGCGGTTTCCGCATCGACGGTATGAAATTCGGATCACATGAAAGCGATCAAGGACAAATTTTTCTGAATCCACAAACCTGGGCTGTTATCAGTGGTGCAGCTTCCGAGTATCAGGATGATTCGGCAATGAAAAAGGTACAGGAACGTCTTGTTACAGAATACGGCATCAGGATTTGTGATCCACCCTATACCAATTCCGATTATAATATCGTACGGGCGCAACTGATGAACCCCGGGCTAAAAGAGAATGGTGGTATTTTTGTGCATACCCAGGGCTGGGCAGTGATGGCAGAAGCCATGCGCGGTAACGGGAATCTTGCCTATCAGTACTTACGAGCATATTTACCAGCCGCCTACAATACTAAAGCGGAAATCCGTGAAACTGAACCTTATGTTTTAACCCAGTCAACGCATACGCATTATAGCCCGAAACATGGCGCGTCGCGGATTCCGTGGCTGAGTGGATCAGCGACCTGGACCTATCATGCGATCTGCCAGTATCTACTTGGAATCCGACCGGAATATGATGGATTGAGAATTGATCCCTGTATTCCGGTGGATTGGAAAAAATTTGAAGTGCAGCGGATTTTCAGGGGAAAGAAAATTATTATCAAAGTGGATAACAGTGCGGCGGTTCAAAAAGGTGTTAAAGAATTACGGCTTAATGGTGAAATGATAAGCGGTAATCTTCTGCCGGTTGATATGCTAAAAGCAAAAAATATAGTTGATGTTAAATTGGGTGAATGATGAAAGTGATAATATCTACTGTTTGCATTCTGTTCATTTTAGTATGGGGAAATGCTGAACAAGATTCGGTTAAATGCCAGGAGCGCAATGATATCGATGGTTGGACAATTCACCAAACAGGAGCTTTCGACTTTGCATATCATGGGCTCGCTCTCAAAAACTGTTTTCCTTCAATCGATGGTCAAACGATAAGACCACGTGATATTAAAGCTGACGTAACAGGGAAAAGGGATCGAATTGATTACAAATTAACGAAGGGGAAACTCTCATTAACTTTAGAAAAGAGGAATGGATCATTTACTATCAGCGCAATTCTCGAAGACTGGGAAACAGCGCCGGATTACATTCATCCATTAGCATCAGCGGAANNAAGGATTTGGTTTTGCCGGTCCCAGCGGCGTTATTCCTATCCCTCAGCCAATTGAAAAACTAAAATTTTCAGCAGACCTTAAAGAAAATGTATGGTCCTATGACAGTTACCTGTTCACCGGTCTGATGTCCGCGGATAACGCGACACTGGTCATATCAACTTTGGACCACGAAAATTATCAGCACCGTTGCACACTCTATAATCGTCAGTATCGCTTTGGATTGATCGACAGGCATAAAGATTCAGATCATGTGTTTTTTGAATCCGGTTTTGGTACAGAAGAAATAAGATTGCCGGATAAACGGCTGGTATTACCCACAATTTATATTCAGACCGGAGATGATCCTTACAACACATTTCAGATACAGACTCAGAAATTAGCGGCGTTTAATAGTGTTAAACTGGATAAATCACCGCGTTATTACTTTTGTTCGTGGTATGAATTCAATAAAGAATTCTCAGAGCAAATCCTGAACGAAATGTTATGTGAAATGGAAATGATGAAGCCAAAACCTGAAATCCAGACCATTCAAATTGATGACGGCTATTGCTGGTACGGGGACTGGCTTCGGACAAATGATAAATATCCCTCCGGTATAAAAAAAGTCATTCAAAATATCAGAGATCACGGGTATGAAGCAGGAATTTGGATCGCTCCGTTTATGGTCAGTTCTAATAGTTTCATATTCAAGGATCATCAGGATTGGTTGTTAAAAGACCTGAGTGGGAAACCAATTCTGGAGTGGAATCAGGAGGTGGAAGATGTTTATGTGCTGGATTCCAGCCATCCCGAGGCATTTGCTTACCTTCGTCAAGTTTTCGAGACATTTCGAGAGATGGGCATCACTTCATACAAAACTGATTTTATGGATTGGGGATTACGTGATTCAAAAAAGGTGATCCGACACAGTCCAGGCAAAACATCGGTGCAATATTTTAATGATGTGTTGAAAATGATTCGGGAAGAAATTGGCGATGTAAGCTACTGGCTGGGCTGCATTGCACCTTATCAACCAATGGTTGGGTATGTCGACGGCATGAGAGTCAGCAACGATGTGGGGCCAGCGTGGTCTGATGTCAGCACAGGTAACATGTTCCGTGAGATGTATGCCGGACAATTTTTTAATAACGTACTATGGCAGAACGATCCGGATGTGCTTTATCTGAGAGATGATGCTATCTCTCTCACGCCTCGGGAAAAGGAATCCATTGCATTCTGGGATGGCATTATCGGTGGGACATTGACCACATCCTGTCGATTCCACACGCTGAATAATGAAGCTTTGCAGTTATGGAGGTTCCTGAAACCATCCGATACACACCAATCAGCAAGGCTGCCGTTCTGGGGAACCCAGGACTCGATTATGCTTGCTGTCAGGGATTTTCCTGAATTGAACAGCAAAGCGGCTTTGTTTGTTAATCCGACTGATCAAGCATTAAACAAAAATTATTCTTTGCGAGAAGCAGTCGGAATGGATAATGGATTTTGTTTTCGTTGGCTGCCTTTTCAGAGTGAGCTTATGGGTTATCTGGGGCAACTGGATATCCGTCTCGAGCCACACGAAAGTGTATTAATTTACATTTCTAAAGAAAATGTGCCGCCAACTCCATCTCTAAGCATTACGGGTAAGGTTTTGAACTAATAACAAGAGAGTATCGAAATGAATAAATTAAATGTAAAATATCTATTGGTTATTTTGCTGATATGTAATTCACTGTTAGCGCAGGGATTTCTTTCCACCAAAGGGCGCGCAATCGTGGATGCTAAGGGAGAAATTGTGCAGTTGAAAGGAGTCAACCTCGGTTTCTGGCTGATGCCGGAGGGGTATTGGTGGAATCTCTCCAATGATTTGACGCCAAAAGAATATTTCTATCTATTTGCTGATCTGGTTGGTCCGGAAGTATCGCGTAAATTCTGGAAAGAATTTCAGGATAAATTTATCACCCAGGAAGATATTCGCTACATCAAGAAATTGGGATTTAACCATGTCCGGCTGCCGTTTGATTACCGACTATTCGCCAATGAGTACTTTCTGGGAAGCTACCAGCCACGCGGGTTCGAGCTGCTGGATCGCGCCATAAATTGGTGTGGCGAAGAAGGATTATGGGTTATTCTCGATATGCATGCAGCTCCTGGAGGCCAGGCCGGTTGGCACAGTGACGACGGTAACACCCATGCCTGGCTCTTTGAGGATGGTGGCGAAGTCTACCAGCAGCAGACGATCGATATCTGGAAAAGTATCGCCCAACGATATGCTGATAATCCGACCATCATCGGCTATGATCTCATCAACGAGCCGATTCATCAGTATTGTGATACGACGAAGCTTTATCCCAGGCTGGAACCGTTTTACAAAAAGTTGACTTCAGCCATACGGGAAGTGGATAAGAATCATATTCTTTTTATTGGTGGGGTTTACTGGAATCGAAATTTTGATTACTTCACAAAACCTTTTGATCCGAATTTGGTGTACGTCACTCATCTTTACAACTTTACTCATGACTATACTTCGCTTGAATATTACAAAGCATTCAGCGAAAGGCACAACGTACCCATCTGGCTGGGTGAATTTGGTGAAGTAAATCCCGAATTTGTAAAAACATGCCGAACCTGGTGTGAAAAGCATAAACTCCCGTGGACGCTTTGGTCATACAAAAAATTAAATAACGACCACTGCATCGTTCAGATTCCTGCCCCTGAAAACTGGGAACTCATTAGCGACTATTCAAAGGCATGCTTCAACAGATATGTCGAACGGGTTCAGGGCAGACCAGACATTAAATTGGCAAGAAAGGCATTGGATGATTTTCTCGTCAATTGTCAATTTGAGAACGTTATTCCGTCAAAGTTCTATTTGGAGGCGCTTGGTTTAGAATAAATCAATGGTTAAAAAGGGAGTATTATGAGATTAATATTATTGCTAATCACTTTCGGATCGATTCTACTAAGTTCCTGTAGTTCAGATAAGATTTCAAATTACGATCAACTGAATAGACGAATCCTGGATGGTTGGAATACCTGGGATAATCGCAGCATATTCACGCATGTCCTGTTGCCTGAAGGATTGGCGCTCACCGTTCAGATTCACGATATGCTTAAAGGCGATTCCCTCAAATTCGCTTTCACTGGAAATACTGTTAAAGGAGCGGAATATGTGCGGACCCTCGCCCATACACCAGATGGTTCGTTCACGGATTTTATTATACACTGGCGGGGTTTTGGAATGCGAGTACAAAGCGCTGCAAAGGGGGATGAATTGGCGATACTTGTCTCACCCATTGATACCTGCAAAAATCCGGGATATGTAAAATTGACGGCTGAAATGCTTTACAACAGACCTGGAAAAATTATCTATCAGAAAGACCGGATTTTGGTGAAACTTGCAGATAAGAGTATCACGGCTCGACCGATTGCTCCAAACAAAAGTAATTTGAAACAGTATCTAACAGAGCCAATCGCATATTCGACTAGAGCGAATGTAGAATTTTCTGATATACAACAATGGATTCGGCAAGAGGAAGAGAAATATATTCAAGAAAAATCTAATTATGGTGAGCCTGGCGAAACCTGGAATGTCATCCAGAATGCAGTAAACTGGCTGGTGGTTTATGATCCTGAGAAAAACCGTGCGGTGACTCCCGTGTCACGCCCCTGGTCTTATGGCTGGGGAAATGGTCAACCCGGCGGCTATGTGCTATTCTGTTGGGATAATTTTTTTGCTGCATTCATGCATTCCGTTAACAGTAAAGAGCTTGCCTTCAATGAAGCGATCCAGATGTGTCAGGAAATTGATGATCTGGGTTTTGTGCCAAACTTTTCCGCACCTCATCATTTGAAAAGCAGGGATCGTTCCCAACCGCCGGTGGGGTCAATGATGGTGCTGGAAATTTATAAAAGGTATCCAGAAGAATGGTTTCTCGAAGAAGTGTTTGATCGATTGCTGGCATGGAATCAGTGGTGGGAAAAAAATCGAGGCCACGACGGTTATCTTTGCTGGGGATCAAATCCGTTTGAACCAGTCTTGAACGACAGGCGGGAAATGGTGCAAAATGAGTTTCAAGCGGCTGCTTATGAGTCCGGATTGGACAACAGCCCCATGTATGATGGGGTGCCGTTCGATACGACTACGCATCTGCTGCAAATCACTGATGTGGGATTAATGGGATTGTATATCGGCGACTGTGAGGCATTGAGGGAAATAGCTGATATTCTTGGTCGAACAACTGAAGTCGAGGAATTAAAAGCACGGGCAGAAAAATATCGAAAAAAATTACAAACCCTGTGGGATGAAGATTTTGGACTTTTCTTGAATAAGCGACTGGATACTGGCGAGTTGAGTCGACGCATCTCTCCGACCAATTTTTATGCCCTGATTGGAAAGGCAGCCACGCAGGAGCAGGCGACGCGGATGATTAACGAACATTTTTACAATCGGCAGGAATTCTGGGGTGAATGGATGATGCCGTCCATCGCCCGCAATGACACAGCCTACATAGGACGCGATTACTGGCGGGGCAGCATCTGGGCGCCGATGAATTTTCTGGTTTACTGGGGCATGCGTAACTATGATCTGCCAAAAGCCCGCCGAGACCTGGCAGAAAAATCCAATGCCCTGCTCATGAAACAATGGCAAGAAAAAGGCTACATCAGGGAAAATTATCATGCCGAAACCGGCGGAAATCCTGGTGCTCGCAGCGATCATTTCTATCACTGGGGTGCATTGCTGGGGATGATCGCCTTAATAGAAGATGGCTATAATTAGTGCATGACCAAAACGCTTTACACTCGTTTAGGTTTAATTTTTCAGCATGAATGCAAATTGCCATACTGATTCCGTCGCTCTGAGCGATGGAATCAGTATGAAATTTTAAATAGGAGAAATATAATGAGAATTATTAAGTTAAAGGTTTTCATCTCTCTAATTTTATTTTGTACCGTTCAGGCTCAAAAATTTAATCAGCTTGCTCAAACCCCGCCAATGGGCTGGAATAGCTGGAATAAGTTCGGTTGCGATGTCAGCGAAGATTTGATCAAACAAATTGCCGATGCCATGGTCGCAACCGGGTTGAAAGATGCCGGCTATGAGTATCTTGTGATCGATGACTGCTGGCAGATCGCTCGTGATGAAGCGGGAAACATCATTGCCGATCCCGAACGCTTTCCGTCCGGGATGAAAGCACTGGCAGATTATGTGCACAGCAAAGGATTGAAATTCGGTCTTTATTCAGACGCAGGCACCAAAACCTGCCAGGGCAGGCCCGGCAGCCGGGGATATGAGTTTCAGGATGCCCGAACCTACGCTGCCTGGGGTGTGGATTACCTCAAATATGACTGGTGTAATACTGGCACACAGAATGCTGAAGCCTCTTATAAATTAATGCGGGACGCACTGTTCCAGGTTGGTAGGCCGATTGTGTTTTCAATATGCGAATGGGGATCGAACCAGCCCTGGCTCTGGGCAGCGGAGATTGGCCATATCTGGCGTACCACTGGTGATATTCAGGATTGTTGGGATTGCGAATACAACTGGGGCGGAATGGGTGTTGTCCAGATCATCGATAAACAGGTGCCGATTCGCAAGTATTCAGGCCCTGGTCACTGGAACGATCCCGATATGCTGGAGGTGGGCAACAGCGGATTGACAGAAAGCGAAAACCGCGCTCATTTTTCAATGTGGTGTATGTTATCAGCACCGCTGATGGCAGGCAATGACATCCGAAGTATGGACAAGAAAACTATTGAAATTCTTACCAACAAGGAAGTGATTGCCCTGGATCAGGATCCTCTTGGTATTTCTGCATTCAAATTTGTGGATTATGGTGATCGTGAAGTTTGGATAAAGCCTTTGCAGAACGGTGAATTTGCTTATTGTTTCCTCAATCGCGGCGATGATGAATGGAAGGTCAATTATCCTTTAAAAAAAGACTGGCTGCCCGATCCCGACTTTGGCTGGAAAAGTTATCCCATTGATGGCAGTTTTACTGTGCGGGATTTGTGGAAGCATAAAAACATCGGGATGTCCGATAAACCTTTTCAGGGAACGGTTCCCTCCCATGATGTTGTGGTGCTTCGCCTGTTTAAGCAATAATTGGGAGTGAAATCCCTTTATGGATTTCAAGTGCATCGAATAAAGGCGATGCACTCCACAAAAATTTCAGGTTAAATTTGGAGGAAAATAAATGAGAAGAATATTTCAAACACTGTTCATACTATGTCTTTTAGGAAACATAATTTCAGTTTTCGCGGATGAGCCACGTTATAAAAATACCAGCCTCGAGATTGAAGAACGGGTAGAAGATTTGCTATCCCGAATGACCCTGGAAGAAAAAGCCCTGATGCTCAGCGGCGATACCACTGGATTTGACAGTCGCCCCAATGAACGATTGGGCATTCCTGCGCTGCGCATGACCGATGGACCGGTTGGCGTGCGCTGGGGCAAAAGTGTGACTTTTCCGGCGAGTGTGTGTATGGCTGCCACCTGGAATCCAGATTTGATTTATGAATACGGCAGAGCATTGGGGCGTGAGACCAAAGCCAAAGGACGCAATGTGATTCTCGGTCCCTGTGTCAATATTCATCGCACCCCTTTTGCCGGTCGGAATTTTGAGACCTTTGGCGAAGATCCATACCTGGCATCACGCATTGTTGAAGCCTGTGTCAGGGGCGTTCAGGACGAACAGGTGATTGTCACGGTCAAGCATTTTGTATGCAATAATCAAGAATTTGAACGCCACAGCATCGATGCCAAAGTCGATGAGCGAACGCTGCATGAGATTTACTTTCCGGCTTATAAGGCGGCGATTGATGCGGGCTGCTGGGCAGTGATGGCTTCTTACAATCGCATTAACGGGCATTACGCCTGTTCCAATGTCTATCTGTTGAACGATATTCTCAAGAATCGCTGGGGATTCAAGGGATTTGTGATGTCGGACTGGGGCGCGGTGCACAGCCTGGTTCCCACCATGTATGCCGGTCTGGATATCGAGATGCCAACGGCTGGTTACATGACCCAAGAAAACGTGATTCGAGAAATCAATACCGGACGCATGAAGGTAAGCAAAATAGATGACAAGGTACGTTGCATGTTGCGTGCCATGATGGCTACCGGCATTTTCGATGGCAAGCTGGATCAGGGCGCCTGCGATACACCGGCGCATCGTGAGATTGCCCGGAAGATTGCCCAGCAGGGTATTGTGCTCCTTAAAAATGAAAATTCTATTTTGCCTTTAAATTCTAAAAAATATAAGACGGTTGCCGTTATCGGGCCCAATGCATCGGTTTGCCGCACTGGTGGCGGAGGCAGTTCTTTTGTAACCCCTACCCATGCCGTGAGTCCATTGCAGGGATTGAAGTCCGGAGCTGATCAGTTTGAAATCCGCTTTGCCCAGGGACTTTATATGGATAAAGTCTACAAACCCATTCCATCCAAATTTTTAAGACCACCGAAAGGCAGCGGCGCTGAACAGGGACTTTTGGGAGAATATTTCTACAATGCAGCCTTTACTGGCGAACCCGTTTATACCCGGGTTGACAGTATCATCGATTTCTTTTGGTATCGTTCTGGTCCGAAAGACCTGGCGGATGAATACTTTTCCATTCGCTGGACCGGTCAACTGGTTCCAGAAGCAAGTGGAAAATACATTCTCGCCATCACCAGTGACGATGGATCTCGGCTGTATGTGAATGGCAAACGTGTGATCGATAACTGGGGCAAACACGGCATGTTAGACAAGACCGTGACTCTTGATCTTGAGCGCGGTGTGCCGGTAAATATAAAAATTGAATTTTATGAAGAAACCGGTGAAGCGGGTATGTGTTTGGGTTGGGAAAGAGTTCTGGAAAATCCTCTGACTGAAGCTGTGAATGCAGCTAAGGAATCGGACGTTGCACTTGTGTTCCTCGGAAACACGCATCAAATCGAGACCGAAGGCATTGACCGTACAACATTAGATTTGCCCGAAGGACAGGTGGATCTATTAAAAAAGATTGTGGCTGTGAATCCCAATACCGTCGTGATCCTCAACTGTGGCGCCAGCGTGAACATGACTGAATGGATAAATGATGCCCCTGGCATTATGCTGGCATGGTTCCCCGGTCAGGAAGGTGGCAATGCCATAGCCGATCTACTGCTTGGCAATGTGAATCCTTCCGGCAAATTGAGTACGACCTTTTTCAAAAAAGGGGAGGACTGCCCGGCTTATGGCAACTACCCGGGTGAAGACGATACCGAAGTCTATGCTGAGGGCGTGTTCGTTGGCTATCGGCATCTGGATAAAGAGAATATCGAGCCGGCCTTTGCCTTTGGTCATGGACTGAGCTACACCACCTTTGATTATTCCAATCTCAAACTTTCCACTGAGAAAATCAAAGCTGGGGAAAGCATCGAAGTTTCTTGCTCGGTGAAGAACAGTGGCCCTGTGGCAGGGGATGAAGTCGTTCAACTTTATCTTGGCGATGTGGAAGCCTCCTTCCCGCGTCCAGTGAAAGAATTGAAGGGATTCAAACGTATTTCACTCAAATCGGGTGAGACTAAAACCGTGAGCTTCACCATCAAACATGAAGACATGGCATTCTTTGATATTTGCAGTAAAGATTGGCGAGTGGAGCCGGGTCAGTTCAAGATATATATAGGATCTTCATCAAGAGACATTCGCTTAACAGGAAATTTTGGTGTGCGATAGCGGGATTGGCTGGCAATATATCGAATGATTGCTACAGTGGAACCAACAATCTGGTTGGGATTGAACCTGAAAAATTAGCAGCGCTGATTGCCAAATATGAACAGTGGGCGAAAATGAATAAAGTCCTTCTGCATGAAGAAGTAGAAAAGCAAATGCCCTATAAATTTTAGAGATCTGCAAAATAGGAAAAATTGTCATTTCGAGCAAAGCGAGAAATCTGGTTAACGAACTGAGATTATAAGATATACAGATTTCTCACTCCATTTCGTTCCGTTCGAAATGACGGCTATATTTCAATTTTGCAGAAGTCTATATAAATTTTAGAAAGAAGGAATGGCTATTTGATGCATCGATTATTAAAATCAAAATTTATCTTTTGTAGTTTTGCATTGTTCTTCATATTTTTGATCTTTTCTGAATGCAATCAACAGAAGGATTTTGTGATTACTTATTCAAAATCAGTCGCTGAAATCGTACGGGAAGCCAATGTCGTTTATGATTCAACTGAATTCCAGACCGGACATCCCTATGTTCCCTTATTGGTTTCCAATGGCATTGTGGGCGGCTGTTTTGACCATACTGGATTCCAAAGCACGCCGAACTATGACTATCCGCAGGGAAGGACAGTTTTTGGCTATATCCGTCATTACGAAATGCATGAAACCACCCGACAAATCCAGTTTCCCCTGGCGGTCATACAGGCTGAGTTTGCAGATGGATCAAGTATTGATCAGATGTTTATCGCCCGGGATTATAAACAGGAACTGGATTTATTTTCTGGTACGCTTAGAACTCAATACAATCTTTTCGGTCAAACTGAAATCACTGTCTTTGCCCATCAAACCATACCCAACCTTTTCGTTATGCACATCGATCGGCAGGTTGATTCGCCAGGTAAAGCACTGGTTTTGAATATTCAGTGTGAAACATCCTCCTGTCAGAATAATCGGTTTAACTGGCCAGTGCAGCCAGTCAATTTGTTTTTCAAGATTCAGCAAAGTAAAGCATTCATTACTTCAAAAACGAACCTCACAACCACCCACTGGGTCATCGACGCTGGTGAGGAAAACATGATTTTCATCGATGGTACCAGTATCAAAATTAAACTGAATAGTGAAAAAAGTACCATAAAATTTCTGATTCTGAGGGACGATTGTCCCGGTCTTGAAGTATTTAATCAATCGTTTGATCAGCTTTTAAGGACACATGTCGAAGAATGGGAAAATATCTGGGAAACCTCCTGGATTGATTTTCCGGAGGATCGGGCACAAAAGATTTGGTCGAGGATGAAGTACTATGCTGTATCCCACTTTCCACTGATCCCAGAAAAAGCCATGATTTCGACTGGCTTGAACAGCAATATCTGGGGCTTTACGTTTCCACAGGATGTCTATTATGTGGCTGAAAACATACCCCGTATTGGTCATTTTGAACGGGCAGAAAAAGCGCTTCAATACTGGCTGGATATTTTGCCAGATGTGAAAAAATACACGCGCCGGATTATGCATACCGACGGAGGATTTTATCCCTGGACTCCACCTTATGAGGATGAGTTATGAAAAATAAATTATTTATTACATGGCTCTTAGCTGCGGTCTTCCTGATTTCACTCACCAATTCACTCCAATCCGCTGATTTAATCAGGATTCAGCCGCTGACAGATAAAATCCTTGTGCTTCATTTTGACGAGGGACATATCGATTATTTCGGCATTCATCAGGATCGATATAACGGTAATAAGATCTATTACGCCAGCCTGAATGTCAGCAAAGCGATTGATATGGCGAATTATACCATAACAAGTCAGGACGATGGACAATACAGCGAACCTCAGACACCCGTCAACATCAGACGAAAATCAAAAGGGGTGGATTTTAACAATCTGTACGATCCGAACGAGCCAAAGGTGATCCGGCACCATTGGATTTACATCGAGGTGCCCTTTGCCATGCAGCGGGGAAAAACGTACACCGTCACGCTTAATGATTTGGCTTCTAATGTGAATGACTATACTTTTATTTATGACGAAAAAGCCCTGCGATCACCAGCAGTGCATGTTAATCAAATTGGATTTGTGCCAGATGCGCCGAAGTATGCCTATATTTCTCATTTTATGGGCTCGTTTAACAGCTCGAAACATGAGAATGGCGGAATGAATCTTGATGATTATGCCAAGACCAATTTTCATATCGTGCGTACATCGGATGACTCGGTGATGTTTTCCGGGACGATTGCCAAACAGAGGGATAAATCGGATGTGGACTTTTTGCGTGATGATTTTGAGCATCCGAACATGACGCTTGCCGATGTGTGGGAATGTGATTTTTCTGCATTTAATGTGCCAGGCGAATATCGCGTGGTTGTCGAAAAAATGGGATGCTCGTATCCCTTTGAGATTGGAGTTGATGTGTACCGAGAATCCTATTATTACACCTCTCGTGCCATGTTCACCCAGCGTCAGGGTATAATCCAGGAGATTGAACCCGATCTGAATTATCCCCGTGATCACCGAACCGATGATGGCATAACCATGAAATATTTTCCCAACCTGATCGGTGAAGGGGAATTTAATCCGAGTGAAGCAGCAGGCGATGTTGTTGGCGTGTGGGGCTGGTATCATGATGCCGGCGACTGGGATGGGTATGACACACATTACCGTGTGCCCATGTCACTACTGGCACTTTACGATTTGAAGCCGCAAAATTTTGGCGATGGCGATGTCAGTCCAAAATATAAGCTGTCGGAAAATGATTCGTGGATCAATGAAGGCGAAAATGGTCTGCCCGACATCCTCGATGAAGCGATGTGGCTGATCAAATTTTACAGACTGGCAAAAGATTCTCTCATTGCCCAGGGTTACACAGATGGTGGTGTGCCCGGGTATGTTGGTGTTGATGCTGGTGCTGATGGGGGTAAACCGTCCTGGGAAGATACACGCATCCTGGCATTAAAAGGCGGGGATTCTGTGATGATGGCTTATCGTTATGCTGCCTGCACTGCCTATCTGGCAATTTGTCTCGATAAATTTCAGGCGGGTATTCATCCTGACAGCCCAGCATGGATCAATGAAGCCAAAAATTCCTATGACTGGGCGCATCGGCAAAATCAGGATTCGGATGCGAATGTCAACCGGGCACGAATGGAAACTGCAGCCGCCCTCTATCGCTACACGGGAGAAGTAGTTTACCAGGATGATTTCAGAACCTGCAAAAATAATGATAGTAGTTGGAAGTCGAAGCTCTGGTTCAATATCCAGCCCTGGCACTACGCAGCCACGTTGTTCGGAATGATACCGGACGATCACCCAGGCCTGGATTTGAATTTGAAACAGCAGTGTATTGATGATATCGTTGATCAAGCAAATTCTGAAACCGTGGAAACAGCCAACGACAGAGGGTTCCGTTACGGTCAGGACAAAGATATTCTTTTTATGCTTGGCACATTCAGCACTCCCCATATCTATCTTGCGGCAGTGGCTTATGAATTTACCGGCGACCGAAAATTTCTCGATGCCTGTTACACCACCTGTGATTATTGTCTCGGCGGTAATCAGTTGGATATGGTGAAAATTAGTGGGCTGGGTGAAAATCCAGAACAACAGCANNGTGGGCTGGGTGAAAATCCAGAACAACAGCAGTTTCACCCGGATTCCTGGTATTTGATCGATTATAATAGTATGGTCTACACCAATCCAATTTTGCCCGGTTATGTGATTTATGAAATGCATCGAACCGGGGACTGGATGATGGGTGAAGGCTGGAATTGGGTGGGTGATGAGGACTATTCCCGATCGACCGCTTATCCGGGCATATCAGAGTTTCCCGATGCTGAGGCAAGGTTCTGGAACCGTAACAGCATCGCTGGAAGCGAGTTTACCATTCATCAAACACAAGTGATGGCTATTTTCGGATATGGTTATCTTTGCGGTGAGTACACAGGTGCTTATGCTCCGAATACTCGACCGACAGTGGCGTTGAATTTAGTTGAAAATCAGTCCATCAAAAAAGATACCATTGTGGTTTTATCAGTAACGGCTTCTTCGGATGTCCGACGTGTCGAATACTTTTACGATTGGCATTTTATCGGTGAGAGCACGGATAAAGCCAGCCAGTTTGCGTTCAAGTGGGATGTCTCCAGGTATAAAATTCAGGTGGGGAGACGACTTATCACCGCGAAAGCGTATGATGACAAAGGGCTTGAATCCAGGCCTGCTGAAGAAGGGGACGTATTCGTTACTATCGAAGCACCGACTGCTGTTCGCAAAAAAACCGGGCACAAGCTTCATTTTGAGCTGAATCACAATTATCCAAATCCGTTTAACCCGACTACATCCATTGCTTTCACATTACCGACGAACGATTACACAAAACTGGAAGTCTATAATACACTGGGTGAATTGGTTGCAACCCTGGTCGATTGGGAACTGCCTGCTGGCAATCATAAGATCGAAATGGATGCCACTTTTTTACCGACCGGAATCTATTATTACAAATTGCAGCAGAAAGCGAAAATGGATGCGAAGAAATTTGTCTTATTGAAATAGGTCTTAGCTGTTCTTGAGTTTTATTTGTAATTTGATGCTTGATTATTGTAATTTTTTAGATCTCTTTGAGGTAGAGATGAAAAAATCTTTAATTTTGACCACCTGTATGTTTCTGTACCCTTTTCTTTTAAATGGACAAATTGTGCCGCAATCATCTGCTGATTCGATTTTGGGACATGCAATACAACGAGATGCTGAGGGAAATTTATTAGCCTGGTATCGACCGAACACACCCGGAGCGGGCTATGTCAAAGTTGTGCAATTGGCGTCTGAATTTATTAAAAATGCACCGATCTACGAACCACTGCAGCTACCCATGTATTTCATCACGTGTTGCTTTCACGAGAATGAACACGGTAAATTCATCGCCGAGGACTGGATGCATAATCCCGCCTGCGTCTGGGCAGGACTTGTACAGGGTCTGGTGTTGAATTATCGGGTCTATTCCGGCGATAACAAATATATTGAGATCGTCCGCAACATGTTGGATTACCATTTGAAACATGGTACCACACCTGCGGACTGGCATTGGTCAAACGTTCCCTTTGCCAGTGCGGATCCATTTGTGACTGAATACAAAGGCGCCAGCCGTTGGGAACATGAAGGGATGCGAGGCGACGGTCTGCATGGCATTGAACCGGATAAAATCGGCGAATTGGGGATTGCTTATTTAAGATTTTACCAGGTTACGCTTGAAAAACGGTTTTTAACAGCGGCTATTCATTGTGCCGAGGCATTGGCAAAACATGTTCGTGATGTCCGTCCTGGACCGGCTCCTTTTTCACCAGCAGATACTAAAAAATCCCCGTGGCCCTTTCGTGTGAATGCTCGCACCAATGTAGTGATCTCAGAATATTGTTCGAATGTTATTGAACCCATTCGATTATTCGATGAGTTGCTAAGAATTCAAAACATCATCGGTCTTGCTACTGAGCAGATAGAAGCATTCCAGAAGGCACGTAATCTGGCATGGGAGTGGCTCTACTCCATCAATGGCCCCATGAAAACCTTCATCTGGAACGCCTATTTTGAAGATATTCCAAACGATCCTGACCGCACAAACAGGGTGCAGATAACACCGCTAGAAACCGCACGTTATCTCATCAAAAACCCGCATTTTGATCCGAATATCGACCAAAACGTTGCTGTCCTCATTCAATGGGTTGCCGCGGTTTTTACCACAGATGGAATGGACGCGATCAAAGAACAGACATGGTGTTACGAATCCATGGGAAGTCATACCGCGCGCTATGCATCGCTGTGTGCGTTATGGTATGAACGTACAGGGGACAGATGGTACAAGGAACAGGCTGAACGCTTTTTCAACCTGGCAACCTATATGTGTCATGAAAACGGGTATGTCTCAGTCGGTCCCAATTGGTTTGGCGCATGGTGGTCGGACGGTTATGGCGATTATATTCGACATTTTATGGAAGGTATTGCCGCAGTGCCAGAATGGGCACCGCAAGATGAAAATCATCTTTTAAAATCAACGTCGGTCATCCAATCCATCACCTATGGAAAATCTGAAATTCATTACCAAACTTATGATTCTTCCTCAACCGAGACTTTTCGTTTGGCAAAAAAACCGAAATCTGTTTGGGTGAATCAAGAGCTCATCCAACAGAACAAACTCCTTAATCATAACAGTTGGATATGGGAAAATCTGGATCACGGAGGTGTTTTACACATAAAGCATTTTTCAGGAAATAATATTAAGATAAAAATCTAAAAAAACTTGCACAATTTTTTTATTCTTCTTAGTGAGCTTGTCTGGCACATTAAAAATGAATCGAGAATAATAAAGTAAATAGGAGCTATATTATGATAAAATCACAACCAAAACTTTCGGATCTGCAGTTATGGGCCTTAGTCATTTTTCGGGTTGTCATTGGCTGGCATTTCATGTATGAGGGTCTTGTGAAACTTTTCACTCCAAATTGGACCGCCATGGAATATTTGTCGATGGCGCGCTGGTGGTTTGCCGGATTCTTTAACTGGATCGCCACAACACCATGGGCGCTGGCGATTGCTGACTTTATCAATATCTATGGGCTCATGGCGATTGGTTTGGCGTTGATGCTTGGCATTTTTACCCGCATTGCTTTATGGAGCGGTATCTTTCTGCTGGCAATGTTTTATATCTCTTATCCGCCTTTTATCGGGCTCGATTATGGTGTGCCCAATGAGGGGCATTATCTCATCGTTAATAAAACGCTGATTGAATTGCTGGCGCTGGTGATGCTGGCAATTTTTCCCACCAGCAGGCAAATCGGAATGGATCGCTTGTTCAAATGGCTTCAGATGAAACGCACATCCAGAGGGCAACAAACCAGTTCCGAAAACGCTGAATCTGTGGATTTATCTCCTGTGGATATGGGACGTCGTGCCTGGTTGAAAAGCATCGCCACTATTCCCTTTGNNTGGGACGTCGTGCCTGGTTGAAAAGCATTGCAACAATTCCCTTTGTGGGCGCATTTGCCTTCACCGCGATGCGTAAAAAAAGTTATGAAGAGAAGTATCTGATCGATGCGGTAACCGGGGCATCAATCAAAGCTTTTGATTTTGGCAGTTTGAAAGATTTAAAAGCAGAGATACCCAAAGGCACAATCAAAGACACACAATTCAGTCGTTTGATTTTGGGTGGGAACCTGTTATCCGGATGGGCGCATTCCCGTGACCTGATCTATGTGTCGCAGCTTGTTCGGGCTTATCATCATAAGGACAAAATTTTCGCGACATTGCTAATGGCAGAAAAGTGTGGTATCAATACGCTGCTTACCAATCCGGTAATTGCAAAAACCATTAATGAATACTGGGATNNAATACTGGGATCGAGGAATCGGGAAAATTCAGTTTATTTCTGATTGTGTGGGCTTGAATTATGCTGCTGAAGGAGCTACCGCTGCGCCTTACCAGGAGTTTCTGGATCGGATTCAGATAGCGATTGATCATGGCGCCTGTGCCTGTTATATTCAGGGCGAAACAGCCGATTATTACATGAAGCATGGGAACGCCGATGCCATTGCTAAAGCTTTTGACCTGATGCGTAAAAATGGTGTGATTGCCGGCATTGGTGCTCACCATATCGAGACGATTAAAGCCTGTGTAGCTGCCGGTTTTGATCCCGATTTCTGGATGAAGACCTTGCATCAC
>JABAOH010004507.1_pt1 | contig 36760 bp, 40 predicted proteins | sample 7062181 | NCBI WGS metagenome assembly JABAOH01 (sample SAMN14538630, study PRJNA623070) | marine sediment metagenome | biome: marine biome [ENVO:00000428]; feature: marine pelagic biome [ENVO:01000023]; material: deep marine sediment [ENVO:00002113]; isolation source: pool of 5 deep marine... | reverse complement strand
GCACCCCCGGTGCAGTAATTAGCGTACATGAAGTCACCGATTATACCGCAGAAATCTATGACAGCTTCTCAGGTTTCACTGGATGGGCATACCATACTGAACTAAGCCCATGTGGAAATCCAGGACAATCAGGTTGGATATCTATTCAGAGTACATACAGTCCAAACGATTGTAACTTCCTATGGAGCGGTAGTCTAGAGGGTAACCAAAATGCACTCCAGAACGGTGGCCCACTTTATGATTCCTTAGCATTCGCCCTTTATGAATGTGCAGGAGGTCCACCACCAGTTGACTGCTTTATACCATGTGGAGAAGCTCCAATCACAGCAGTAATTGAAAACGCTGGAACACACGATGAGGTTGTAGATGTCTTCTTCGAACTTTGGGAGTTTATAACAGACCCAGAAGTTGGAACATTTGTAACATCAGATCAAATCGACAACGTTGCTATTAATTCTGGTGCAACATATAATGCAGAATTCGGAACCTATGACTTTGCAGAAGCAGGAGTTTATGCTGTCATTGTCCGAGCTCCTCTTGCTGGAGACTGTGCACCACTCAACAACGAAAGAACCTTCGGTATTGGTGTAGACTGTTGTCCGCCATCCTCACAGCACATCCCATCTCCATTGTATCCAGATGGAGAGAACAACTGGTACATCAGCTCTGTTAGAGTAGACATTGTCGCTACTGACCCATTATGTCCAGATCCATGTCTTGGAACAGCTTCTGGCGTAAAGGAAATACATTACATAATCGATGGTGGCGACGAAGAAATCCATGAAGGCGAATCTACAAACTTCAGACTACAAGACGATGGCGTCCACCTTGTTGAATACTGGGCAGTTGACAATGCTGGAAACGTTGAAGATCCATTTACATTCGAAATCGCAATTGACCAAACAAACCCAATTGTAACAATGGTTGCCGTAGCATACCAGTTAGAAGATGAAAGCTGGGAAGTCAAATTCACTGTTGACGCAGGCGAACAGACAAGTGGTGTTAACAGAGTGGAATTCTTCATACAGGCAGACCTTGAAAAGGTAGACGATGAACCACCATATGACTGGATCATTGCCTGGCAGGATGATTACAAGACAAAATCATTCAAGGCAGTAGCCTATGACAACGCCGGTAACTCTGGTCAAATGATTATTTCAGGTGCAGAGATAGCCAAACAAATAACCGCTCACTATTTTGCACAGCAACATATATACAGCAAAACACTAAGCATAAGCCACAACCAGCAACCACGAAGTCGTTAAAACACTAAAATCTAAAAAATGAAGGGAAGAAATATTTTCCCTTCTCATTATATTTTTTTAAGTTATTTATCAAGATCTTTTTTTTACGTTTTTTCTATAAAAATATTTTTAGAAAAATCCCATTGAGAAAATTATTAATTTCAAAAAAAGAATTTTCTTTAATATTTTTATCTTTAATTCTTGTAATTCTATCAATAAATATAACCTAGTTTAGGTTATATTTATATCCTATAAATTGATTTTAAAAATTTTTATTTACTTTAAACTATAGAAAGATTTAAGTCATATTAACACTTAACTATTTTTACTAACTAAGTCGGGGAGGCGATAAACAAATGGAAAAAAATAAAATATTGAAAATTTGTCCAGCAGTTGGAATAATTGCCTTGCTTATTTTTATTAGCCCTACCTGCTCTGCTGGAAATATAATGACAGAAAAGAGTAGTTATATAGAAGATAATTTTTGCAAAATAAAAACATTAAACATGGATCCACCTGGATATTTCCTTTATGGAGAAAAAGGTGAAAACAATTGGTACATAAGTTGTGTTTCTTTAACCTTTAACTGGGACCCTGACCTTGTAAAAGAAGTATGGATTTATATTAATGGGGACTGGAAAAAATACACGTCACCCGTAGAAATCTGTTTAGATGGAAATAACAATATACCATGGAAATGGATAGATATGGACGATCAGACTCACTTTGAAAGCCCTATTAGTATTAAGATAGATAAAACACCTCCTTTAGTAAATCTTGAAAAAAAGATCGATTCTGAAACACAAATCACATTTACAGCAAAAGTAACTGATCCTGCAAGTGGTGCAGAAAAAGTAGATTTTTATCTCGATGATAATTATAAAGAAACTGATACAGAAGCACCCTTTGAATATATCTGGCAAGGAACAGGACTACAAACAATAAAAGCTGTAGCTTTTGATTATGCAGGATTTACAGGAGAAGACACGGCAAATACAAAACCTAGGGCTAGAAACTATATATTTAAGGATTTATTATTAGGCAAACCTCTTCAAAATTTATTAAACATTATTATATGGAGCCAAAAAATCTTACAAGGTTTAATATTATAGTAACTTGTGAGAATTTTAAATAAATATTTGGGATTTAATTAATTAAATCCTTTTTTTCTTTTTCTAAAAAATGATTTTTAAAATTATTAAAAGGATAAAAAATATCTTAAATATCCCACTATAGCTCCATAACATTATCAGTAAAGGTATTAGGTGTTCTAAAATTTATTATTCCCCCATAACCATCTTCAGGCACAACCATTCCCCAAATGTCAGAATTTTCTGCAATATTATTAAAAGTACCTGTTGTATTGACACATAAATAAACCTTGTCCCCCCGATTAATAACAGGAGAGGTTAACGATGCAGATTCATCTGGATCTTCGATAATTAAAATACCAAATTGCGAGCCATCTGTATTACTAGGATCTCCATATGCAAAATTATCATCTGGAAAGGTATTGGCACTAAAAATATCATTAATGCCCTCTATTGATTCTGAATAATAACTTGTTGAAAAGTTAAGTATTACTTTTTTATTAGTATCTGATAACTCAATATATGCATTATTCAAATCAATATCACCAGTTCCCGCTCTTGGTCTAACCATTATTACCAATTTTGAGATATCTGCCCCAGTTGCAGCATATCCTTCAACGCTAAAGATATCAAGACCAGATGAAACTTCATTTGTTGTTTCTATACCAGTTGAAGAGGCCTGGATTTCAAGAGTCGCACTTGTTTGAATTAAAACATATCCAGCAATTCCTGCTATAAGGACTATTGCTATAAATACAATTAATGCTCCCAATCCAATTGAACCAATATTACTATGTTCAATTAATAGTTTTTTAGCTCTTCCCATCTTATTTGCGTCCCACTCCTAGCTAAGATTAACTGAAACTTAATGATTTAATATATATGATAGTGTAATTACATTATTACCTTTTTCTGCATTTGAATATACATATGTATATGCAGGTGCATATGTATGTAAAATTTTGTAAATCATAAAGATAATCTTTATTTTTAATTTTATAAATAGTAAGTATTATAAAATAAAATTTTGTGTTATAATACAGATGAAAATTAATGAAATATATTATTCTATACAAGGTGAAGGATTATGGATAGGCCTTCCAAATATTTTTATTAGAACAACTGGTTGTAATCTAAGGTGTTCATATTGTGATACCAAATATGCCTATTACGACGGTAAAGAACTCAAAATCGAAAATATCATCAAAGATATCAAAAAATATCAATGCAGATATATTTGTATTACAGGTGGAGAACCTTTAATACAAGATGGAATCTATGAATTAATTGATTGTTTATTTGATATGAAATATAAAATATGTATTGAAACTAATGGAAGTATAAGCATTAAAAAATTATTAAAAAATAAAGAGTTATTAGTTTCTTTAGATATTAAATGCCCTTCATCAAATATGCATGAATTAAATTTTTTGGAAAATATTACTTATCTAAAAAAAACCGATCAATTAAAATTTGTAATCTTAGATAAAAAAGATTATAACTATGCAAAAAAAATACTTGAAAAATATAAACCTGATTGCAACATATTTTTCCAACCAGTTTGGAATTCTGATCCAAGATACCTTGCAAATTGGATTATTTCTGATAAATTAATTGTAAGATTGGGTTTACAACTACATAAAATTGTCTGGGGAAATAAAATAAAAATATAAATAGTATATATAAAAACAAATATCTGAACACAAAGTATATACACATTTAGTGTATTCATGGTTGAAAAATCAACTTAGTCTCATAATAATTAATAAAAAAAGAGGTGATAAAAAATATGCAACCCGCAAATATGGCTTATGATAGAGCAATTACGGTTTTTTCACCTGATGGTAGACTATTTCAGGTTGAATATGCTCGAGAAGCAGTAAAAAGAGGAACAACCACTGTTGGTTTAAAATATAAAACAGGTGTTGTTTTAATAGTTGATAAACGTGTTACTTCAAGGTTAGTTGAACCTGGTTCAATTGAAAAAATCTTTGAGGTGGATGATCACATTGGGTGTGCAACATCAGGTCTTGTAGCAGATGCAAGAGCATTAATTGACAGAGCACGCCTCGATGCCCAGATAAATGAAATAACATATAGCGAAAAAATACAAGTTAAAACACTTGTGAAAAAAATATGTGATTTTAAACAGACATATACCCAATATGGTGGAGTAAGACCATTTGGTACAGCCCTATTAATTGCCGGTGTTGATGATACTGGTCCTCGTTTATTTTCAACTGATCCATCTGGTGCTTTAATGGAATATAAAGGTAGCAGTGAAGGATCTGGTAGAAATGGGGCAATGAGCTATTTTGAATCTAACTATAAAGATGGTTTAACAATGGATGAAGCAATTGATATGGCAATTAAAGCCCTACATAAGGGAACCGAGGGAAAACTTAATCCTGATGCAACAGAAATTGGTGTTGTAGATAAATCCTTTAAGTTTCATATTTTATCCCCAGAGAAAACAAAGGAATATGTAGCTAAGGCTATTGGAGGAAGTTAGAATTGGTAAGTTTAGATGAGGCAGTAATTGCAAGACTTAAAAAGGGAGAAGAACACTTTGAAGTTTTAGTAGACCCCTATGCTGCTGCTGATTTTATAGATGGAAAAGATATTGATATAATTCAAAATCTTGCAATAGATGCAATTTTTAAGGATTCAAAGAAAGGAACGCATGCCTCAGAAGAATCCCTAAATAAAAATTTTGGAACAACTAATATTACTGAAATAACAAAGCAAATAATTAAAAAAGGTGATATACAGCTTACAACAGAACAAAGACATAAAATGCAAAAGAATAAGAAAAATAGAATTATTGACTCAATTACCAGAAATGCAATGGATCCAAAGACAAAAGCCCCTCATCCACGTCAGAGAATTGAACTTGCAATGGAGCAAGCAGGAATTCACATCGATCCATTTAAACCAGTAAGCGAACAGGTAAAAACTATAATTGAGCTTTTAAGGCCAATTATTCCAATATCTATGGAAAATATTAGGATATCTGTGAAAATCTCTGCAGAGCATATAGGAAAAGCGTATGGTACAGTTAGAAATTACGGAAGTTTAGAGCGAGAAGATTGGCAATCTGATGGCTCTTGGATAGGAATAATAAAGCTTCCTGCAGGTATGCAAACAGATTTTTATGATAAAATAAACGATGTAACAAAAGGTAACGTATCTATAAAAATTTTAAAATAATTACATTAGGAGTAGAAACTTCATGACACAAGAAAAACGTGAAATAGTTATTCCAAGTCAACTTTTAGGCGATATCAAACAAAAAAAGGCTGGAAAAGGAACTTTCATTGAAGATGGCAAGATTTATTCAGAAATCCTTGGAGTTTTAAATGATAAGAATAAATACATCAATGTCATTCCATTAAAAGGTCGGTACGATCCCATTGAAAAAGATTTTGTAATTGGTATTGTTCAAGAGGCATTACAATCAAGTTGGCTTGTAGATATAAATGCAGCATATCCTGCGCTTTTACATGTAAATGAAGTCCCATGGGAAATAGATTATGGAGAGACCAAAAATTTTTTAAACCAGGGTGATTCCATAATGGCCAGAGTTCTTCAAGTAAATCAAGAAAAAAAATTACAAATTACTCTGAAAGATCGCAATCTGTATAAGATACGGGGAGGATACATTTTAAATGTAGAACCTTCAAAAGTCCCCAGAATTATCGGTAAAAAAGGTTCAATGATATCTCTTCTTAAAAAATACACGAATTGCCGAATCTTTGTTGGTCAAAATGGTAGAATGTGGATTGACGGAAATGAAGAGGGTATTAGAAAGGTAATAAAAGTTGTAAGAATGATAGAAGATGAAGCTCTATCATATGGACTTACAAATAAAATAGAAGTTTTATTAAAAAAAGATACAAAGGTTGTGCATTAGATGAAACAAGATATCAAATTATTTGTTGATGGAAAACGGTTAGATGGTAGAAAATCTGATGAATTACGAAAAATAAAAATTGAAGTAGGAGTGCTTCATAGAGCAGAAGGTTCAGCATATATTGAATGGGGCGGAAATAAAATACTTGTAGCAGTATATGGTCCTAGAGAAGCAATTCCAAGGCATACGCAAAACCCATTAAGAGCAATTGTAAATGCAAAATACAATATGGCTGCCTTTTCTGTTGATGATCGAAAAAGACCTGGACCTGATAGAAGAAGCAGGGAAATATCAAAGGTTATTTCTGAGGCTCTTGAAAACGTTATTTTAGTTGAAAAATATCCAAGAGCAACAATTGATGTAAATATTGAAATTTTAGACGCAGAAGCTGGAACTAGAGTTGCTGGTCTTACAGCTGCTGGAATTGCTCTTGCTGACGCAGGCATTCCAATGAAAGATATACCTGTTGCATGTGCAGCAGGAAAAATAGAAGGACAGGTGGTGCTTGATTTAGGAAAAGATGAAGATAATTTGGGTGAAGCAGATTTACCTGTAGCTATTTCACCTAGAACTGGTGAAATTCTTCTCCTTCAGATGGATGGACATTTAACATTGGATGAATTTAATAAAGCCCTTGATTTAGCAATAAAAGGTTGTTATAAGGTTTCAGAGTTTCAAAAGAAAGCATTAATGGATAAATATCAAAAAATTACAGAGGTGGAATAAACATGTCTATTACTCCTTCATTAAAACGTGATTATCTTGTAAAACTAGCAAAAAATGGAAAGAGAGCTGATGGACGTGCCTTTGATGAGCTTAGAAAGATTCAAATTGAAACAGGAGTTGTTTTAAAAGCGGAAGGATCTGCAAAGGTTAAAATCGGAAACACCCAGGTTCTTACAGGTATAAAAATGGATGTTGGTGAACCCTATCCTGATACTCCAACAGAAGGAGTTATGACTACCGCTGCAGAGCTTATCCCTCTTGCATCTCCAGATTTTGAATCAGGCCCACCAGATCAAGAGGCAATTGAACTTGCACGAGTTGTAGATAGAGGTATACGAGAATCCAAACTTATCGAGGTTGAAAAACTATGCATCGAGCCAAATGAAAAGGTTTGGATTGTTTTTATTGATATTCATATACTTGATTACGATGGTAATTTATTTGATGCTGCTTCTCTTGCATCACTTGCAGCGTTAATGACTACAACTGTTCCTGCAGAACGATTTGAATTAGGTGAAAACTATCCCCTTCCTCTAAGGGATCCGCCTGTTTCTTTGACATCAGTTAAATTTAATGGAACTTGTGTAATGGATCCATTTCTTGATGAGGAAGAAATTGCTGAAGCAAGACTTACTGTTGCAGTTGATAAGAATAGCGATATTAGAGCAATGCAAAAAGGTCTTAACGGAAGTTTTACAAAAGAAGAGATAAAAAATATTATTAATGTATCAATTGTTAATGGGAAGAAAATTCGAGAAATATTGTTTAAAAGCGTAGGTAAATAAAAATGGCAAAGAGAACAAAAAAGGTTGGTCCAGCAGGAAGGCTTGGTTCAAGATATGGAGTTAGAACTAGAACCAAACTTAGAAACGTTGAAGTAATACAAAAGGCAAAACATAATTGCCCAAGCTGCGGCCATCTAAAAGTAAAAAGGATTAGCACTAGTATATGGCAATGCAGAAAATGTGGAGTGAAATTTGCAGGAGGTGCATACATTCCAAAAACAGAAGCTGGTCAAAACATTGAAAAAATATTAAGAGGTGAGCTTAAAACTTCAGAAATTCGATCAACACCTGCTCAAGTTAAAGATAAAGGTGAGAAGGCATGACAGGATACAAATGCGGACTTTGTAAAAAAAGTGTAAAGTTTGATGTAAAAAATATTGGAATGCAATGCCCATACTGTGGTAGTAAAATTTTTTATAAAGAAAGACCAACAATAGCCAAGAGAATTAAATCAAAATAAAATTCTATTTATTATGAAAAGTGTAAAATTTAAATTTATTTTTGATACTCCAGATGATGCAGAAGTAATTACCAGTTCACTTGATCCTGAGATAAAGCATAAAATTCCAAAAACCAATGTTAAATTAGAAGTATCTGAAAAAACCGTTTTTTTAGAAATTGAATCAATAGATACTAGTTCGCTTAGAGCAGCGATTAACTCTTATCTTCGTTGGATTATTACTGCAATAAATGTAAAAAAAATTGTTTAAAGCTCAATTGTTTCCTCTCTTTTGGGACCAATTGAAATAAGATTGATAGGTATTTTTAGTCTCTCTTCAATAAATTTCAGATAGATTTGTGCTTCTTCTGGCAGATCAGAAAAATTTTTTGAGGATTTATCGATTTTTTCCCAACCATTAAACTTTTTATATATTGGTTTACATTTTTCTACATCTTCAATTCTTGCAGGGAAAAAATCTATTTCATTTCCGTTTAAACTATAGTTTGTACAAATTTTTACATAGTCCAGTCCATCTAAAACGTCTAGTTTTGTAATTGCAAATTTGGTAATTCCTGAAATCATACAGGAATGGCCTACAACAACAAGGTCAAGCCAACCGCATCTTCTAGGTCTTGAGGTAGTGGTTCCATATTCTTGGCCCTTATCTTGAAGATGCTTTCCAATTTTATCTGATAACTCGGTTGGTAAAGGACCATTTCCGACTCTTGTAGTATATGCCTTTACTATTCCAATAATATCATTAATATTTCTTGGACCAATGCCTGTTCCAATACTTGCACCCCCTGCAATAGTATGAGAAGAGGTAGTAAAAGGATACGTTCCAAAATCTATATCTAGCATTGCACCTTGTGCACCCTCAAGTAAAATATTTTTACCTGATTTTATTGCCCTGTTAAGCTCTATATGAGTCTTTGTAATATAGTCCTTTAAAATATTTCCATAACCTATATATTTATCAAGTATTTTTTTAATATCAAGTTTAATATCAATTTTATAAACATCAAACAGTTTTTGTTTAATTGGAATAATTTCTTTAAGCTTTTTTTCAAGGAATTTTTTATCTAGAAGGTCAATTGCACGAATACCCTTTCTAGCAACTTTATCACTATAACAAGGGCCAATACCTCTTTTTGTTGTTCCAATTTTTTTACTGCCAAGGTAATCTTCTTCTGCGCCATCAAGAATCTTATGATAAGGCATGATAATATTTGCCCTATCACTTATCAGAATCTTTGGGATAATCCCACGTTTTTTTAATTTGTCAATTTCCTCTATTAAAATCTCAGGATCAACAACTACACCATTTCCAATAATTCCTGTTTTTCCTTGAATTATTCCTGATGGAATGATATGGAGTTTATATATCTCATCTTCAACTTTTATTGTATGGCCTGCGTTGTGGCCACCGTGCATTCTTACAACGTAATGAGCGTCTTTTGAAAAATAATCAACAACTTTTCCCTTTCCTTCGTCACCCCATTGTGTTCCAATTACCAGATTTACTGCCATTTTTTCACTTACAAGGCATAATAAAAGTTATAGATAAATATGATGTCTTAAAAAAATCTTTAATATAAGTACAAAATAACTATTTTTCAGGCATATAATTCCATTTATATGTCTTTATAGTGCTAAAATAGGTATAATTTTTTAAAGCATTAGGAAATTTGATAGATAAATCTTCCATTATTTCATGTAGATGATTTGCATTATTTAAATAAAACATTAATTCAAGATCAACATAACCTATTGACTTCATAGTATGGTTCAAATTTGGATTCGCTTCTATATATTTGAGAATTTTACTATATTTTTCAGGTTCTTTAAGAACAATATCTGCTTTGTAAAATTGATAACCTAATTTTGGGAAGTCTACATTAACCTTGAATCCTTTAATTACACCTGTATTCATTAAATTTTTTAATCTACTGTTTATTGTGCTTGTAGTTGTATTAAGTTTTTTTGCTATCTCTATTATTGGCATTCTTGCATTTGGAGTGATTAACCCTAATATCTTGTGATCTAAATCATCAATTTCCACTCTTTTTTCACCTCCATATACTTCAACCTTTGTTCTATCAGATCTTTCAATTGTATTTTCATCAAAGAAGAAAGAGTATCTATACATGCTTTCTCTAAGATAAAGAGAAAATATTTGATTTGCAAAATAATCCCTATATTTTATCATAGTTTTTTCCCAGAAATAATTGAATTCAGGTACATTTTTCACAACCATGACTAATGACAAATCATGGCTCCCATCATTTTCATGAACAAATCCAACATATTTACTTTTTATAAAATAATCGATTATTTCTTTCTTGATTTCTGGTGTTACATATTGATATTTAAGATAGAATCTAGGATGGGTGTAGCCTAATGGACTTGTGTCAATAACGGTGTAAAAATTTTTAATTATTCTTTTTTCCTGAAGTTTTTTAACCCTATTAGCTACTACATCTTTGTGTAATCCAACCTTTCTACCAATTTGAGAAAAGGATTGTCTTGAATCAACATCTAAATAAAACAGTATTTTCCTATCTTTTATATCTATTTTTTCCAATAGACCTCAACAAAAGTGATATATTCTTTTATCTATTTTACAATTATTGATATTTTTATTATTATACACCTATGTTAACTGTATTGTCAAGTAACATAGGTAACATTTTTCTAAGGAGAAGACATGTTAACTTTTTTGGATAATTATAGATATTCATTAATGTTTTTCGACAAATCACACATATACAACTAATGTTACCGATCTCAGTTGACATTACATTAACAAAGGATTTATAACATAATTCCTATATCGACTCAAGAAATGTCAAACAGCTGGAGTAATAACGTAAATAATAGCTTTGAAACTAATGTAGACGTTGAATTATTAAAAAAAGAAATAGGACAGAGATTTCCATATTATGACTTGAGAGTTAACCTAAACAAGGTAACTTTTTTTTGTAGAATTGATGAAAACACATTAGAGGAAAACTTTGAGAATCTTAGACGATCTTTATCTGAAAAGGGATATATTCCAATGCTCAGATTTGAACAGGGAGAAAGTAAAATATATGTTCTAAAAAAAACAAAACGGAAGGAAAAACCAATTTGGATAAATTTTGCCTTATTAATTGCAACAATTATTACAACAATTATTACAGGGGCAATAATATATACAGGAAAGTTTGATATATGGAGTATACCTGATCCTATACAAGTATTTAGTATTGAAAACTTGTTTTTTGGAGCAGTTTTATTTGCTCTGCCTTTAATGAGTATTATATTTATCCATGAAATGGGACATTATTATATATCCAAGAAACATGGAATTCCAACTTCTTTACCTTATTTTTTACCAATACCTCCGGTTTTACCTAACTTTAATATTGGAACCATTGGCGCAGTAATTTCATCAAGAGAACCATTGCCCAATAAAAAAGCACTATTTGATGTAGGAATTGCAGGACCTGTTGCAGGTTTCTGTGTTGCAATACCAGTTACTGCAATTGGAATTGCGTATGCTAAAATTGTTCCAATAGTTCCACTAGATGCTCTTCCATTGGGAGAAACAGTCTTTGGATCATCCTTTTTAATAGATTTTCTTGCAAGATTAATACTAGACATTCCCAAAGGTTTTACAATTGATATGAACCCAATTCTTTTTGCAGGTTGGGTTGGACTATTAATTACATCCCTTAATTTACTTCCAGCAGGACAACTTGATGGAGGTCACATCTTTAGAGCAGTGCTTGGTGATAAACAAAAATATGCTGGGTTTCTTGCAATTGTTATAATGATATTTACTGGTTGGATTTTTTTTGCCTTTTTCATTATATTTTTAATAGGTTTTATGCATCCTCCACCTTTAAATGATAAAACCAAGCTTGATAATAAACGAAAATTACTTTTTTTATTGGCTCTTGCCATTCTAGTATTAAGTTTTATTCCATTTCCAATATATGTCAATTATTGATGGTTATTTCTTTATCGCAATCATTTAATACTAACATATTAATTGCCTATTAGTGGTACAAATGAAAACATATCTTACAATCATATTTAACAGCGAAGGCAGTACACCTTCTGAAATTAGAAATCAACTATTAAATCTAGGGTTTAAAGCAGCAAAGGGCAACTATGATTTTGTTTACGATTGGGATGATAATTCAGCGTCAATTGAAGATCTAGTATGGTTTGCAGATAAGGTCCATGCTGCATTAAAAAACAGTGATGTATTTTTTACAATAGAAACAGTTTAAGCCCTAATATTATTTGTTTTTCTTAATTTTTTCAAGACTTTTACTAAATACACCCATTAATGTATGATACTCCCATTTAGATGGCATTGCTCGCCCCATAATTCGTTTGAACATAATTTCTGTATTTTCAATTTTATGTATTGGGTAGTTTATCTCTTTTAAAAGATCAGAAAAAAATGAATATAGTTTTTCTTTTTCGATTTTACTAAGTGTTCTTTTCTCTTTTTGCTTAATATTACTTGCTACATAAATTGAATATAAAACAAGCGCTACTGAATGGGAGAGATTTAATGAAGGGTATTTCTCAGTTGTTGGAATTTTAATTAATACATCACATGCAGCAATTTCTTCATTAAAAAGACCATAATCTTCCCTTCCAAAGACAAGGCCAATTTTTCCTTTTATTTCAAAAAATCTATTTGAAATGTCATCAAGTAAAATAGCATTTCTTAAATGTCTTTTATCATTAATGCTTTCGATTGATGAAGTAGCAACAAGATAGTCCATATCTTTTATTGCATCCTTAAATGATGAAAAAATACATGCGTTATCAATAATATAACCTGCATGCATTGCCCTTGTGTAACAATCATCATCCAATTTACAAGGATTTATCAAATAAAGATTATTAAAATCAAAATTGGCCATAACTCTAGCAGTTGCACCTATGTTTCCACCATATTTAGGTTCAGTTAAGATAATATAGAATTCAGAAATATGCTTTCACCATACAAATGGATGTTTATTTAATTTTAAATTCTTCTTCTTTTTCTTTTAACATTTTTTGATATTTTCTAGGCATTTTTTTAGCAGTATTTTTTAATTCATAATGTTTTTTTATAAATTCAGAACGCTTATTTGTTGCAAATTCTTCTAATATAAATTTCCTGTTTTTAAAAAAACTATAGAGATACCATACACCAGCAATTAAAACAATAAAACCAAGAATTAAAATATATAAGGTCCAATTTAGAACATCTTGGGATAAATTTAGTAAATTTATTTCCATAATTGCTGTTATTCCTATAATAAATATGAATAATCCAACAATTGTAAGAACTATACTAAAAAAAAGGGTAAACTCTCTAAAAAAACCTGATATTCTTCCAGCCATATTATCATCCCACTTTTAATATGTTTTAGCATATCTCATCCAGGTAATTGCAGGTTGTCTGCATACAGGACAAGACTCATTTATTTCTTTTTCCTCAATGGGTTCCCCTAATGTATTACCCTCTAAAATATTTTCTATTTCTAAAGCGCAATCTTTATTGCCACACCAAGGAAGTTCAACTACACCCTTAAGCTTTTTTGCCTCATCAATAGTAATAACTCTATGGAAGTTTTCAGTAAGTATTTTTTTTGCATTATTAAATAGATTTAAAGATATTTTTTCTAATTCTTGTTTAACATTTTTAATTGCTTTAATTTGTTGAACCGATTTTTTTTCTGAAATATCTCTTCTAACCAAAACTATCTCTTTTTTTTCTACATCTTTTGGACCAATCTCAATGCGCAGAGGTATACCTTTTAATTCCCAATCATAGTATTTGTTTCCTGGTGTAATATCACGATTATCTATATGAGATCTAATGCCTTCTGATATAAGATTATCATGCAATTCTTTACAAACATCCATAACTATTTTTTCTTTTTCTTTAAATATAATTGGAATTATTACAGCTTGAATTGGAGCAACTTCGGGAGGTAAAACAAGACCTTTATTGTCTCCATGAATACCGACGATGGCACCTAAAATTCTTTCACTCATACCATAGGTTGTTTGATGACAATTTTTATGAGAGCCATCTTCGGCTTCATAAGTTATTTCATAAGGTTTAGCAAAATTATCTTTGTATTGATGAATTGAACCAAGTTGTAGTGTTCTTAATGATGGCATAAGTACTTCAATACTTATTGTATAGAAAGCTCCTGCAAATTTATCCCATTCAGGTCTTTTAGTGAAAACAAATGGAAGACACAATTTATTAAAAAGAGAATTTGCAATTTTTTTATCTTCAGCTATTTGACTTTCTGCATCCTCAAAATCAACATGGCAAGTATGAGCTTCAAAAAAATGTATCTCTCTAACTCTTATAAAAGCTCGAGTTTGTTTTGTTTCATATCTGAATGTGTTTACAATTTGAAAGGTTTTTAATGGAAGATCTGCATGTGATCTAATCCAAAGGGAGAACATCGGGTACATTGCTGTTTCAGATGTTGGTCTCAAGAGCCATCTTTCTTCAAGTTTATTTAGACCTGCATGAGTAATCCAATAAACTTCACTTCCAAAACCTTCTATATGCTCTTCTTCTTTTTTAAACGAAGTTTCTGGTATTAATAGAGGAAAGCAAACTTCTTTATGATTAGTATTAAACATCTCCATCTTTATTAATCGGTCAACATTGTTCATTAATTCCCAGCCATAAGGTTTCCAAACATTCATGCCCTTTATCGGATATCTTTTATCACATAAATCTGCAAGTTCAACAATTTCATTGTACCATTCATTAAAATCTTCAGTTTTTTTTGTTTTTGTTTCCGGCATTAACCTTCGACCTTCATTTTAAAAATAAAATATTACACTTAAAGGTGACGGTTTAAAATAATAATATTAAACTCCTCTTCCTTCCTTTGCCTTTACCCTTAACTCTTTTGACCTGCATCTTCTACATCGTTCAGCTTTTGGTGCATTTGTTGCTCCGCATTTCATACATATTTTTTTATTTAGTATTCGTGCTTCTGCTTCTGGAAATCTTGCCATTTAATAACCGCCTTATTAGAGTAAGCGAATAAAGGATTATTATATAAATATAATGGAGTGCTGTGAATATCAAATATATAAAGAGTATGGATATATTTTAATTATATATCAATGTGAAAATTTATATATTTATTATCAGATGTGAATTTGTATTGAAGGAGGTATTATGCAGAAAAACCTGTTAAGTAAAACCTTTGTAATAGGGGTAATTGTATTGTTTATGGGAGTTGGTGTTTCTAGTGCTATTTCTATTGATATTAAACCGAGAGTATCTAATAATGAGAGTGTTGAGGATTGTAATTGTAAAGAGATTGATAGTAGACATCTTGTTGTATTGGAGAAGCAGTTAAACAGGATAGAAGTCTATTCAAAGTTGTTGTTGGTGTTGAGTAAATATAATTCTAAATTAAAAGAAGAGTGTGAAGAATTATCTAATGAGATTACAATTCTAAAAGAAGAATTAACAGATGACCCACCATTTCCACTTCTCTGTGAAAAGCTTGAAAATATTATTTTAAATATGGATAAAATATGGGTATCTTTTTACGAACTGGGATACTCATTGGAACAATACCCATTAATATGTTATATGTGGTGGAAATTAGGTAATATTGTGGAGATTATAGTTATCGGTATGGAGATTCCCATAATTGTGTTTGGCTTAATGATAGATTGTTGGGAATGGGACCCATGGGAACCATAAATCTCATAATCAATTAAAAGAAACCATATCCCCTTTAGAATTTAGGATTAAAACAAAATATTTTTTATTAATTTCTTAATTTTTAGGTACAAAATTGTACATTATTGTACAGTTATTGGTAATATTTAAATATCAATAAAAGGTTGAATAATAGGTAAATATGAGGATAATCCTTATAAGGAAAGGTATAGCAATTTGTATAATTCTATTATTAATTGGAGTTGTTATTCAACCTGTTACTTCTGTAGAGACTAAACAATCAATTTTTGATAATGAGAGAGTTGATGATTGTGTTTGTGAAATTGTAAACAATAATAATGATTTATTTAGAGTTAAACTCTTATTAGCAAGGATAAACGTTGTTACAAATTTTATATTGATGAAATTTGGATATATACCAGAGATTAAAGAGAGTTGCCAAGAAATTTTAACAGTTATTAACTCAAATGAAATTTTGTATAACGAAAGAATTTGTATGATTGTTTGGATTCTTTATAATAGTCTGGGTTTAATTGCTGTAGTATTAATGCAATTATTTGAAATGTTTGAATACTATAACTTTCATTCAATTGCCTATATGATTTATATAATTGCTACACCAATAGTTAATATGATTGGTATTATATTGGATATTGGACATGCTTATGATTGTTTTGATTTCATGTATTGATATATTTATTCAATTTTAAACATTTAAAAGAAAACCTATCTCCTTTAAAATTTAGGATTAATCCCATCTAAAAGTTTTATATACCACTTATCAGATATGAATATGTTAAAAGAGGAGGTAATTGGTATGAAGAAAGAGTTAATTGGAATTTTTGTAGGTATGTTGTTTGTTGGAGTTAGTGTATCCTCTGCTATATCTATTGATACTAAACCGAGAATAGCAAAGGATGAGAGCGAAGAGTATAGGGAATGTAAAGATGTAAGTAATATTGGTATAGTTAATCTTGAGAGACAATTAAATAAGTTAAAAGTATATAGCAAGTGGTTACTGATTTTATCTAAACACAATCCTGATGTGTTAGAGGATTATAAAGAAATATCAAATGTGATTTCAACATTAAATAAATTTGATTTGAATGAATTAATTTGTGAAGGATTAATTAATATTTTAACACCTATAATGAATGGATTTTCCCATTGTTTACATCAATGTGTTTATTTCAAAGAAAAAAATAGAATAATTATGACAAAAATATATAATCTTATAGGATTAGTATATATGATTCTGAGTTTTTTAATAAGTGATATTGTTTATATATTTGGATGTGAAAATCCTTATTATCCTGATTATTCACCTATTATCATATTCAAAAAATAGAAACCTTATTACCTCTAGACTTTAGGATTTCTCAATCTAAAACCTTTTTATACCTTTAATCTGATTTAAATTATTGGCGGAGGTAACAGTTTGAGTAGAAGGTCTCTTGCATTTGGAATATGCTTCTTGTTGATGTGTTCTGTATTTATTCCTATAAGTCTTGGTTTTAATGTCAAGGTTCCAAAGATAGAGCAACCATCTATACTTGGCAGTGGTAAAACCTTGTATGTAGGTGGTAGTGGTCCTAGTAACTATACTACTATTCAAAGTGCGATTTATGATGCAGTAGACGGGGATACTGTCTTTGTGTATGATGATTCTTCACCATATTATGAGTATATTATTATTGATAAATCATTAAATCTATTAGGAGAAAATATGGATACTACAATTATTGATATGAATATTAGTAATGATGTTATTAATATAATTGCAGATGATGTCATAATTAGTGGTTTTACAGTTCAGAACAGTGGAACTCAGAGCGTTTCGAGTATAAATATTAATTCAAATTCTAATATCATAAAGGAAAATTTAATAAGCTGTAGTTTTGGAGATGGAATAATAATAACAAATGCAAATAACATTGCTATTGAAAACAACATTATTAAGGATAATTATTATCAGGGAATTCGTATAAGTGATTCAAATGACATAAGAATAAAACGTAACGATATTTATTCTATTGGAAATTCTGGTATTTATACTAGAAATGTCAATGGTTTGTTGATTCTTGGGAATACTTTTGTTCATAATTTTATTTTAGCATGGGATATTGATTTAGATGATACTGAATGTATAATTAAGCGAAATACATTCTATTCTTTTTATGGTGGAATATATTTAACAAACTGTAAGAATTGTATTGTTACAGAAAATAATTTCATGAATAAGAATTGTAAGGTTACATTTCTTTATTTATATCCATCATGTCCTAGAAATAGTAATAATAATTTTGATAATAATTATTGGTATAAACCGAGAGTTATACCAAAACTAATTTCAGGTTTTATTATGCCATCATCTTACTTATTATTTCTTTTACTAATTCTTTTACGTATCTTACCACCATGTTTTCACATTGATTGGCATCCAGCACAGGAACCACATGATATAGAAGGAGTTGTATGAAAAAGAGTCTATCTATAGGAATCATATCTTTATTCATCTTGTCAGTATTGGCTCCAATGAGTGTAGGGTATGATGTTAAAACATTAGATACTGGTTTGATTGCATATTGGAATTTAGATGAGGGTTATGGTGAAGTAGCACATGATTCAGTAAATGAATTTCATGGTGTAGTATATGGTGCATCTTGGATATATGGTAAAATAGGTAATGCTCTTGATTTTGATGGTGAAAATGATTTCGTTATTCTTCCTCAGAGTGCTATTAATTTTATTGGTTCTCTTGATGAAGGCACTATTGCTTTTTGGTTTTATTATGATTATAATCTTGATCAACAGGAGATACAGCCATTGTTTTATCTGGGTATTGATAATGAAAATGAATTGGATAATATGTTTATTATAGAGATCGGTCATAAGAATCCTGCTAATAGAAAATTGTATGTTACTTGGGTTGTAGATGGTAGGATTCCTCTTTGTTTTGATTCTGGTTTTCATCTTGAAGAAAAAAGATGGTATCATTTTGCTGTTGTTGTTAATCCTTATGGAAATACTGGCTATTTGGACGGTGTTGAATTAGTGAATAGACATTATAATTTTGGAAAAGCAATTGATTGTTACTTTTTATCAGATATTACTGTGCAGGATCAATTCACTATTGGTTATGGTAAAACTGCAGATGGAAAATGTCCGCATTTCCTTTATTTTGATGGCAGGATTGATGATGTCCGTATTTATGATAAGCCTCTAAATGCAGATGAAATAATGAATTTATATAATTATAATGGAAATGAGCCACCATCTGTACCAGAAATCAAAGGTCAAAGAAGATTTAAGGAAGGGGAAGGAGGGAAATATTCGTATACAATCTATTCTACAGATCCTGATGGTGATGATGTTTGTTACTTAATTAATTGGAGTGATGGAACTCAAGAGTGGACTGGCTATTATGCATCAGGTGAAGAGATAACAATAAATGTAAATATCCCTATAGAAAAGGGAACTTACGTTTTATTTAAAATAAAAGCTAAAGACATCTTTGGTGCAGAAAGTGATTGGGCAACATTAAAAGTAACTATTCCACGTACTAGAGCATGGTTGAGATTTATTGATATGTTTCCAATACTGCAGAGGTTGTTGGATTTTATAAAATAAAGACTTAAAGGTAAATAGTTAAAGGTTATGAAACATTTTTATTGATTTTTAGTGCAAAATCAGAATTTTTATTACAAAATATCTGTGTTTTATAAAAAAATTCAAAAATATGTTTAAATACTTATTATCAGATTTGTTAACTGATTAAGAGAAGGAGGTAACCGTGAAGAAAATTTTACTATTATTGGTATTAAATATTTTGGTTCTAAATGGATTTGGAGCAGTTGCAATATCAAATGAGAAGAATACCGATATATCTGAAATGAGATTACAACCTCAATATGAAATTAAACTTGCTAGTGGACTTTTTGGATACACTTTAACCATTACAAATACTGGGACGGAAAATTTTAGTGCTAATCTTGAAATCAAAATAGAGACAAATGCAAATTTTATGATAATTGGAAAAGAATGGTACGCAGACATACCATTACGTGAGACTTCCCCAGGCGAATCTGGGGATATAAAGATAAGACTTGTTATGGGTTTTGGACCTTCAATTGTAAATATTACACTTAAACTAAATGATGGCATGCCAGTAAGCAAAGAAGCAAAAGGATTTCTATTCCTATTTTTTGCTCAAGTAGAAACAACAACATTTAAAATCTCACCATAAACTTCAAAAACACTAAAAGTAACTTCTCACTCTTTTTTCCTTTGCTATTTTTATTCATAGATTAATTTAAAAATCAAACAATTTGATTTTATTTTTTGTTATAAAGACATTAAAATTTATAGAAATATACTTAACCAAGTATACATATGTCTCAATGGTGGAGCTGCTAATGAAGGGGAGGACAATATGTCCAAAGTGTAAACACGAACTTATTTTAGAATTAAAAGAGGATGGAAAAGAGCATTCCATTGTCTGCCCTAAATGTAATAATGAATTTTTCATAAAAGCAGAATGTAAGGAAACAAAATCAAATTTAGAATGCTCCTGGGAGGAACATGGTGAACCTAGAAAAACAATTTTATCAAAAATAAAACCGAGAACAAATAAACCTACACTTGCTGCAATTATCTTGATTTGTGTCTTTGTAGTAGGACTTAATACAGCCTTGTTTAGTGATGTCTTTATCGAATCATCACTAGATATTGCATCAGGTATTGGACTAACTGGAACTGTAAGAATTACAGTTACTGATTTAGAAAATAAAACAATCGAAGAAGCAGATATAAAAATTGACAGTAACCTCGGAAAAACTGATGCTAATGGAGTTTTTTGTATTAAAGAACTTGATCTTGGCTTAAAAACATTAAAAGCATCTTATAATAATATAACCTATAAAAGAGAAATATTAATTACACCTTTTATTAATTATGAGGATACTATTAAATTAATTGAAGGAGAAGGAACTGAAGAGCTTATTGAATTTAATGGTTCAAGTTGTACTCTTATTTTATTAATTTTTTCAATTTTTGCAATCCTTGGAACAATTGCATGTGTAAAAAGACAAAATTACGATGTAGCAGCAGTAACTTCATTTATAGCAATCTTCTCGTTTGGTTTTTTCTTTATCGGCTCAATACTTTCTATTATTGCATTTATTATTATTATTAAATCCAAGGATGAATTTGAAGATGGAAAAAAGGGAAAGATGTTCTAAAATTAGTGTAATTCTTTTTTTTACCCCTATTTTCATTTGGCTGATACTACAATTTCTGGCACCAATTTTTTTACCACAGGGAACTTTTACAGATTTATCAGGTGAAACTGTGCTTATTGAAAATAAAAAAACCTTTGATCGATTAGGATTTCCTTGGAACAATATTTACCAATGTGGTGATGCATTATGTCATCAAAAAGCAGATAGATCTTTTTTTATAAATGATAATCAAATGCCTTTTTGTGCTAGATGTACTGCAATTTGGATTGGACTTGTAATAGGTTTAGGTTTCATGGTTTTTTATAAAATAAAATTAGATGAAAAATTTTTAATTATTATATTAATAGGAGCTATTCCAATTGGAATTGATGGATTAGGACAACTTTTTCACCTATGGGAAAGTAACAATATTATTCGTTTAATCACTGGTATGTTAATTGGTATTATATGTGGAATTGCAATTGCAATAATTATTGATGAATTAAGACATATAATATATTTAAAAAAACCGAAATATACTTAAGAACTTAAATGGTATTATATATAAAATGAAGATTTGGGGAGAGTTATTAGAAAATTAATATTTATTAAAATTAAAAATTTAAGGTGATAGTATTATGAATTTATTAAGTGATGCGAAAATAATTGGCGGAATAGGAGCTTTATTAACTTTATTGTTTGTGATTCCAACCTATGGATTTATAATAGGAATTATTGGTTTCATACTAGTAATTTTAGCTGTTAAGTACATCTCTGATGAGACAAAAGATAAATCAATTTTTAACAACTTTTTATATTTTATAATTATTACAATTGTAGCATGTGTTGTAGCAGGTGTAATATTTATTATCACAATTTTAGAACTTGGAGGACCTTCATATATATTTGAATTACAAAACATGGCTTATTCAGATCCTTGGGCGGTATGGGAAAAAATACAACCTTTAATAATTGGAGCTTTAGTATCATTGGTAGTATTATGGGTTCTAATGATTGTTAGTACAATATATCTTAGAAAAAGCTATGATAAAATCCGTGAATATACAAATGTCAAATGGTTTGGTACAGCAGGATTTCTTTTTTTACTAGGTGCAGTAACTATAATAATTATAATAGGATTTTTAATAATTCTAATTGCAATGGTTCTTGAAATAATTGCATTTTTCAGTCTTCCAGAGAAACTTCCAGAAAAAACAAAATAATTTTTTTTTATTTCTTTAATATATAGTAATTAAAAATAATTATTATGATATCTAATATTATTAGAATTCATGTTTTGATTGAAAAAGTAACACTAGACCTATAATTGACAAATTACTTGAAAAAATTCTAAAAATAAATAAAATCCCTTTATTCCTTTTTTTTCTTCTTGATTCGTTTTCTTCTTTCACCTTGGGATAATATCTTTGGCATTACCTTTTTTATAACATAAATAAAAATTATCGCTCCATATATTACAAGCCCAATTTGATAAATTAGATAGTAAGTAAAATATGGCTTTTCATAAACTCTTGTCAGTTCTGCTATTGTATTAAATGGAATTTGCAGGAAAATTGCTATAAATAAGTGTTTTGTCATTTTTCCTGAGAATATCCCATAACCAATAAATGATCCCATTGCCGCATGAAATAAAATGAAACCTAATGAACCAAATATAACTAATGAAAGAAATGACAAGCTTACATTACCAACTGAAGTTAAGGATATTATAAGAAACGGAGTAAATGAAGAACCAAATCCTAAACCCAGAGCAAGTCCATATATTGTAGTTTCTTTTTTTAATTGAAATCTTCCAATATTCAGAACAATAGTTTTTAATAATTGTTCAATAAAAGCAAAAAGAACAATATATATAATAGTATATCTTGAAATAAATGTTATAGTACCTATGGGAATTAGATATGGTGGATTTATTATTATTCTTACAGCAGCAGCAATTACTCCAAAAATAATTCCAATTACAAATGTTATGAAAATTATCTTATCCTTATAATATCCTTCATATCCCTTCAGAGCTAAGAATAAAAATAGTAAGGCAGGAATAATGCCCAAGAACAATATTGCTTGAATAGGAGCTTCCATTTGTAATCCAGCAAGAATATAGAAGAATATATTAAAGAGCATCGATTATCATAAATCATTTCTGGGAAGGATTGGTTATGTTAGAAACACCAGTAATAGTGTTAAATGTTAAAACCTATGAAGAAGCAACTGGACCTAAGGTTTTCGAAATTGCACAACTAATGGAAAAAATATCAAAAGAAATGGATGCAAGTATGGCAATATCAGTTCAAGCAACAGATATAAAATCTTGTGCGGAAAGGTTTTCAATTCCAGTTTTTGCCCAACACATTGACCCAATAAAACCAGGTAGCCATACTGGATGGACTCTACCTGAAGCAATAAAATCAGCAGGAGCAGTTGGAACACTTATTAATCATAGTGAACATAGATTAATTCTTGCAGATATTGATGTTTGTATAAAACGAGCAAAAGAACTTAATCTTGATCATATAGTTTGCTCAAATAATGTTGAAACATCAAAAGCAATAGCTGCACTTTCTCCAAATTTTGTTGCAGTTGAACCACCTGAGCTTATCGGAGGAGATATATCTGTAACTACAGCCGACCCAGATATTGTAAGTAATAGTGTTAAAGTTGTGAAGGGTATTAGCAAAAATGTAAAAGTTTTATGTGGTGCTGGAGTGAAAAATGGAAAAGATGTATCAAAAGCACTTGAGCTAGGTGCTGATGGCGTACTTCTTGCAAGTGGAATTGTTAAGGCAAAAGATAAAGAAACAGTTATTGCCGATTTGGCAAAAGGTTTATAAATTAATCTAAAAAATAATGGACTTTTAAATAAGATAGAAATTATTGCTGATCTTACTTCTTTAGCTTCCTGATTTTAAACTCTCCTATCCCTATAGGAATTATTTCTATCTCATCTCCATCATTGATATCATGTGCTTTGGCAAGTTGACTTGGAATTGTCAAAACTAAGCTACTTCCAACTACTCGAGCTTTACGAGTTAGAGGCATATCCCATCCACCACAAAAAGTAATGTATACTTGAATATATATATGTTTTGATTTTTTTTAATATATCCAAACATATTTATCTGTTATAAAAAATTTTAATTCAAAAGTATATTAAAAGATAAAAAAACATTTTTATAAATTGATCTTACTAACAGATAAAAAAAATAAAAATTATTTATTTTGATATTTTTCCAAAATTCTTTTTTCTTTCCTTTGATGTAAAGCCAGTAACTTCAAACAAAAACGCATTCCATTTTTTAATAATATCATAATCTCCACATATCTTTTTTGGGGGAATAATATTAATCAACAAAATTGATTTATCCTGTCTCAAATCTATTTCGCCAATGCCGTCAATTTCAAAATTTATTCCCTTGAAAATGTCACCTTTGGCATTAAAATATTTCTCAACAATTGCACTAATATCAGGATTATGTCCTTTTTTTATTTTATATTCTCTCATAAAGCGTTACCAAAAAATGAAATTAAAAAAACAAATATTAATTTTTGGTTTTATCTAAAGTTTAAAGGCTTGATCAACTGCTTCTTCAGCAGAATTTGCAATAAAATAATGAGATTCAACATCCTGCATTAAATTTCCATTGATAATTTCATCAACACATCCACCAGTTCCTTTCATTAAAATCAATGGTTTTTCAATAGTCATTCGAAAGGCTATTTCATTAAGAGTTCCCCATCTTCCACCAATAGCAATTGTAACATCACCAGTTCCCGAAACAAGATAATTTCTGATGTTGCCGATTCTAGCAGGAATTGCAATATCAATATACTCGTTTGCCTCATTCTTTTCATAGGGTAAAATACCAACAGTTATTCCATTTTCTTCTTTTGCACCTTTACAAACTGCCCTCATTATTCCTCCATGTCCCCCACAGATAATAACCCCGCCTCTCTGAGCAACAAGTCTTCCAATTTTTTCTGCAACTTCTAAGGCATAACCATTTAAATTTTCATCATCTGCATCACTGCCACAAATTGATATTAACCTTTTCATTCAATGGCCATATTTAAACTATACATTTAATTATTTCTCCCACAAATCTTATAAATAACACTCCCTTTCACTAATTTTCACAAATCTGGAGAACAATCAATGGCAAAGCAAATTAAAAAAACAAATCCATTACTGATAACACTAATAAATGAATTAAAAAAACAATCATTTGAAAATGATGTTTCAATTTGGAAAGATATTGCATTACGCTTACAAAAACCACTTAATAACTGGCCTGTTGTAAACTTAGATAGAATTAGTAAATATACAAATGAAAAAGAAACAGCTCTTATCCCTGGAAAAGTATTATCAGATGGGATTCTTACAAAAAAAATAACTATTGCTGCATGGTCATTTTCTAAGCAAGCCCAAGAAAAGATAAATAAAGCAGGCGGTAAATGTATTACAATAGAAGAGCTGTTAAAAAGTAATCCAAAAGGAAAAGACATTAGGATATTGGGATAAATATGGCAATAATTATTGATGCAAGTGGTTCAACACTTGGAAGACTTGGAACTAATGTAGCAAAACGATTGATGAAGGGTGAAGAAATAACTATTATAAACACTGAAAAAGCAATAATTACAGGAAAAAAGCGTTCTATTAAAGACCGATATACCAAAAAAAGAGAGGTAGGAACAGCTCGAAAAGGTCCTTTTTTTCCTAGAATGCCTGATCAAATTGTAAAAAGAACAATTAGGGGTATGCTTCCATATCAAACCCCTCATGGTAGGAGTTCGTTTAAAAAATTAAAATGTTATATTGGCGTTCCAAAAGAATTCGAAAAAGAAAAATTTGAAGTAATAAAGGAAGCACAAAAGGAACCAGTTGATTTTATAACAATTCAAGAACTTTCTAGGTTTTTAGGAGCGAATATCTAATGGCAAAAAAGGTAGTAAATTCTTCAGGTAAAAGAAAAACAGCTATTGCACGAGCAACTGTTCAAAAAGGGACAGGGCTTGTAAGAATTAATAAAAAACCTGTTGAGCTTTACGAACCTGAAATTGCACGTTGGAAAGTACTTGAACCTTTAAAAATTGCAGGTAGTCACATGGATAAAATAAATATTAATGTAAATGTTAAAGGCGGAGGATTTATGAGCCAGGCAAGTGCTGTGAGAACTGCAATTGCAAAGGGACTACTTGAATTTACTGGAGATCCAAGTTTAAAAATTGCATTTTTAGACCATGATAGAAGTCTTCTTGTAAGTGATTCAAGAAGAAAAGAACCAAAAAAGCCTCTTGGACGTGGTGCAAGAAAAAAGAGGCAGAAATCATATAGGTGATTGGTTAAGTTTACTGTGAAATTATTAATTATTTGGATTCTAATCTATTTTTCAATAAAAAGATGCATTGACTTACTATTTTTGAAACATCCCCTAGTTTAGCTGAGATTAAAAAATAAATAGAAACAACATGCAAGAAAATCAGGAATTGAAACAACAGTTAATTAGATTGGAAAAAGCAAAGGTAAAGGCCTTAATTAAAATAATAAAAAATAAAATTTACTACTAATAAAATAGTCAAACTCAATCCTTTTTATATATAAAAATATTAAAAAATAATAAACTAATTACTATTAATTTGTGGAGGTATATAAAAAAATGAAAATTATAATATTTTTTATATTTGGAATTCTTATCTTTAGCAGTTTTGCGGTATTTGGTAATGGAAAAGAAACAAGCCAAGATGAATTATCATTAAATCTAAAGTTTATAGCACCAACTATTCAAGAAAATGAATCCCAAATTACTATAGATATTGAAGGTGCAAACACTTGCTTACACCATGCTGGTAAACCAATTCTGCCTATGTATACTACAAAATTGAGTCTACCATTTGGAACAAGAATAAAAAAGGTTGAATGTGAAACCTCTAAGATTAAATCTATAATTTTAACAAAAAAAATTAAACCTGCTCCAGAGCCAGTCAGACCAGACATTATTAATACTATTACTAAGCGGGATATGGATACAACTATATATAACTCAGAGGAACTATTCCCAAATAACTGGTTTAGCTATTTTACAGGAGGAGGCCTTGATGAAAACAATAACCATAGAACATTTTTAAATGTACAGATTTACCCAATAAGATATGCCCCTACAATTGACACAATTTATTATGTTGAAAATATTGATTTAACAATAACATATGAAAAGCCAAAAATAAAACCATTTTCTCAAGTTACCGAATATAACCTTCTGATAATATCTCCATCAAGATTTTCTAATTCTCTTAATAAATTAGTTAATCATAAAATCAGCTATGGTATAAATACAATTCTTGTTACACTTGATGAAATCTACAATGAAGATTACTTCCCAAAAGAAGGAAGAGATAATCCTGAAAAAATAAAATATTTTATAAAAAACGCCATAGAACAATGGGGAATAGAATATGTTCTGCTTGTTGGAGGTAGAATCCCTGGGATTAGAGAAAAATGGTATGTTCCAGTTAGATATGTCAATACTTTTTGGGGAAAAGAATCCAGTTATATAAGTGATTTATACTTTGCAGATATTTATGATTGTGAGGGTAATTTTTCATCGTGGGATACCAATGATAACAATGTTTATGGAGAATGGCCTAAGAATTGGACATTAATTGATGAAATGGATCTCTACCCTGATGTAAACCTTGGAAGATTACCATGTCGGTATAAATTTGAATTAAATATAATGGTCAACAAAATAATAACTTATGAAAATAGTAAGATATCTAAAAAAATTGTTCTTTCCGGTGGTGATAACTTTGATGACCTAGAATATGGTGGAAACAATGAATATGAAGGAGAATATGTTTGTGATAAAACCATGGAATATTTACCTGATTTTGAAGCAGTTCGTGTATATGCATCTCAAACTGATATAACTCCAAGAAATATTAGAAGGGCTTTAGGAAAAGGTGGTATGTTTGTGCATTTACATGGACATGGAAGCCCATTAGTATGGACATCATGTAAACCTCTTAACTTTGAAAAATGGGAGAGGGGTTTATACATAATGGATGTACCATTATTTTTTAACCGAGAATATCCAATAGTAGTAATTGGTGGCTGTCATACCTCCATGTTCAATGTTAGTATGACTATCTATTCATGGGGTCGTCCATCGTTTAGAGGCCTTAGTGAATGGTTAGTTGCAAAATTCCTTGGTGGGGCAATTGCAACGTTGGGTTATACCTGTTTTCCTGTTGCTTCCCCTGGTGAAGATGGTGATCTTGATGGTGATGGAATTAATGAACCAGACTGCGTGGAATCAGGATATGGTTACATGCAACTTAGACTCTTTTATTCATACGGAGAAAAAGATCTACAGCATCTTGGAGAATGCTGGAAATTTGCTGTGGGTAACTACACGGATCATTTCAAATTACCGTATACACGATGGCATATCCACACCATACATGGTTTTGTATTACTTGGTGATCCAAGTTTAAAAATAGGGGGATATAAAAAGTAACCTAAATTTTTTAATCTTGGTTCACTAATAAAGATAGGATTAATACTTAGCTTATCATCTACTTTGGAATAATATCGAGAACATAATTTTATATATAAGATACAAATTCATGGTAAAAACTATGAAAAAAATCCCATTGTTAAAATATAACACAATTAAGGGTTTAAATTTAAAATCTATGATTAAAAGAGGCAAAAACTATAAAAAAATAATGATTTTATCGCAGTTTGCTGTATTATAGTAAAGGTGATATTTTGATAATTCCTATAAGATGTTTCACATGTGGAAAAGTCATCAGCGAAATTTATGAGGAATATGTAAAACGCTATGAGGAATACAAAAAAACTTTAGATGCTGGTGAGAAACCCAAAGAAACACCTAAGCAAATACTAGATGATCTTGGCCTTGATAGGTATTGTTGCAGACGAATGATTCTTACACATGTGGATTTAATTGGAGAAGCAGCACCTTACGAATAAAAAATCCTTAGTGCATACTTTTATCAATTTTTATTTAATACATAGCGTTCTATTTAATAGAATATTGGGCGCGTGGCCTAGCCTGGATATGGCACTGGCCTTCTAAGCCAGGGATCGCGGGTTCGAATCCCGCCGCGTCCGCTATTTTTTAATTGAAATAATCTTGTCAAATAATATTTTCAATTAAAATATTCAGGATTAAATTGTAAAATTTTTACAAGAATAATGAATACTAACCATTAACATTTCATTATTTTTTTGTTTTATATAAGATTTTATTTATTAATCTAAACTATATCAAACTTTCATCAAGTGTAACAAGAATTTTTATTTATAATTATAATTAAATATATTTAAAGAATTATAAAAATAGAATTTAAAATATTTAAAAGAATCAAAATAAAATCAAATTTATACTATCTTGAAGGCTTTCACTTTTAATTTATACACCCGGGCAATTATCTTAAATAATAAATCTATTTTTTTAAAAAATATATTCCACACATTTTTGGAAATATATTAGGATCTTGAAAATATAGCAATGTATAAAACTTTTCAAATATAATTTTTCAAATAATTCAAGGAAAGTATAATTTTTTTTATCTTAAAAAATAAAAATCGTTCGGCGTTTCCCAAACGTTTTACGAACATATATAAGTATTAGATAAAGTACGGAATTAAACAATAATTATGAGTTATATAGAAAAATATTTATATAATAATATATAATTCCCATAATTAAAATAAAAAACTATATATATGGGCAACTATACATTTAAATAATACTATAATATTTGCTCAAAAAAATCGCGGGGAGGCAATATACCATGCGTAAAAGTAAATTAAAAATTGTACTAGGATTTGCATTTTTTGTAATTTTAATTAGTGCAGGTTTTATCCATATGAATACAAATTTTTTATATATGGAAAATTCAGTTAAACAAGAAACTAATGAATATAATAATATTGAAAATAAATTAAATAAAAATATAGATTCTAATAATATTTTAGAATTAAAAGATAATTCTGATTTAAATAAGAATATTATAGATGGCTCCCAAATTCAGTATGAATCTATTGATAATAATACCATTATCTATGATCAGAATGCCTCTCCGTCATCTGATATAAAAACAGACCCAAATGATCCAAATGAAGGATTTATTTTAAGAAAAGATATTTCAAACTCTGATAATAATTTAGCATCAGATGATCTTCGTGATAATCCACAAAATCCTCCACAACCTCTCCAAATAATTGATACATCTGTTGATCCGATTATCCCATATAATCAGGATGCTTCCCCGCTAACTATTACAGTAACCGGATCAACTGATTTAGATAATGTAACTTTATATTATCGTTGGAGTAATGACAATGCAACATGGGATGAGATAAACGATCCTGTTGACAGTAATACAGCAAATGTTGATAACAGTGCAGATATCGGTAACGAAACCAATTTTCCCAATGCTCAAGATGTGTATCCTGATTCTGATTTTATGAATATTCAGGAAAACAATTCAGGTGGTTCTATTGGATCTGTTATATCAGTTGAAAGAGTAGATTTTATTTTATCTGGAACAACGACCTCGACAAGCGATCTAACAAAAGGTCAAGATTATATCCAATGTGTTCCCTTTGCGACTGATCAAATGGATTCTATTACTAGTAATACAAATTCTGATGATTATACAGCAAATTGTGTTGATGTAGAAATTTGGGATAATTCAGGAACTGCTGCTGTAAGAGTTACAAGAACCTCAGGCCTAGATAATTGTATAATTACAGTTTATGTTATAGAATTTAGCTCAGATATAAGTATTCAACAAGGGAGCGTTTCATCTATTACTGGAACCGGAACAGATGTTTCTATAAATGCTGTCGATCAAACAAAAGCCTTTGCATTATTCTATTATCGCCGTAGTGGCGGAACTGTTGATGCCCACAATTCTGCAGCAGTAAGAAGTTATTTTAGTTCAGATACAGTCCTAAGACTCAATAGAGCTGCTACAGCAACTGGAGATTTTTCTGGCCACTGGTACGTTGTTGAGGATACAGGTTCAAATTGGAATGTTCAATCTGGAACAATTAATCTTACCGCCACAGACACAACTGCAACTGATACAATAAACTCTGTTAATATGGCAAAAACTTTTACAATTGCTTCAATGGAAACAACACAGGTTGACGACGATGTTATATCAGGTACATGCCGAGTTGATTTACAAAATTCAACATCAGTAAGAGCTTTACGGAACGAAGCTTCAGATACTATTACCGTCAGTTACTTTGCCGTTGAATTTGATTCTTCTGGCTCTGAAAATGTTTATAGAGGATTACTTGATTTTTCCACAACAGATGTACAATTAACTGCGTCCCATCCTGCTGTCAATCCTGATTTTTCAATGGCTTGGTCGCCTATTAGATACCACGCTAGTTCTGCAGGGGGCTCTCCAGGGACAGGAAGTTCAGATAATTCAGGTTCACAAGTAAAAGTAATTATTAATGCAGCTAATAATGGAGTTGTTGCTGATAGAGATAATTGGGGTGCAAATCCAACAAATTTCACATGGGAGGTAATAGAATGGGCCGAAGCAATTGGTGGATTAGATCTCGAGTATCAATGGACATCAGCAACTTATGATAATGAAAATGAGGAAATCTGTTTTTATGTTGATTCACATACTGGTTCAGAAGATCTAAAAGTGAAATATTGGACAGGTTCTTCTTGGTATTCATTAGGCTCTATCACAAGTACAGGATGGACAAATATAACTGCCCTTGGTCTTACTTCTTCAACATATACCATTAAGCTAACTGGAGCAACATTGTCTGGCGACACTTTTATGGATGATTGGAATATTGATGTAATATCACTACATTGTTGGAATTCAACTAGTAATTATGGTGTTAACTGGAGTGTTTGGAACGATGCAAGCAATCCAGACACTAGCAGTCCTTGGAGCTGGGAATTTAACTTCCCACTCAGCAGTGGTTACTATGAATTTTACAGTATAGGTAAACAAACTGGGGAACCAGATGAGACACCTCCAATAAGTGCAGATGCAAGATGCAAATTCAATAGATTACCTGAAATTTTTAATGAAAATCCAATTTCTGGAAGCACTGAAGTCGAACTTCTTCCACAATTAAATATTTCTATAAGTGATTCTGACGGAGACATAATGACCTTAAACTGGTATAGTAATAGTAGTGGAACATGGCAAATCTTTGCAAGCAATATAAGTGTTGGAAATGGGACATACAGTCAAATTAATAGTAATTTTAGTATTTACTATACCACATATTGGTGGTATGTTTCTGTTAATGATGGATTTGATACAAACTCGAGCTCAATTTACTATTTTACTACTCTTTCATATATCCCCCCAACTGTAGTTACCAATGCATCAACTAATGTTGAAGAAACTAGTGCTACTCTATGGGGATATCTTGCGGATCATGGTGGATTAACCTGTACAGCTCGATTTGATTATGGGACAACAACAGTTTATGGAATGATTACAACTGATCAAATTGTATCAGTTGGAGAAGAATTCTCTGCAGATATATCGAGCCTAACAAATGGTCAACTTTATCACTACAGAGCTTATGCTGAAAACTCTATGGGCTCAGATACTGGCGATGACATGGTATTTCTTACAAAACCAGAACAGCCTACAAGTTTCACTGCACAAGCAAACAACAGCAACATCATTTACCTTACCTGGACAAAAGGAGTGGGAGCAAATAACACATATATAGAAAGAAATACAGTTACAAGTTGGACACGTGGTTCAGGAACTAATATTTATAACGGGCCAGGGACATTTTACGAAGATACTGGACTTAGCGAAGGAACCATTTATTATTACCAAGCTTGGAGCCTTGCTGAATGGACAAATCCTACGCTTCAACAATATTCAGATAACTATGATAGTGCAAATGCACAAACAAACAACGAACCAAAAATTAATTTGATTTATCCACTTGATGGATCTATCGATGCAAACGTAACACCAACTTGTCAGATAGATGCAAATGATGTTGATGGCGAATTACTTAACGTTTATTGGTACGAAAATACAACTGGAGATTGGATACTTAGACAAACTGATACAGATGTTGCAGCAAATTCTACAGTTAGTTGGGTATATTCACAAGCAGATTTATATGATAGTACATATTGGTGGAGAGTAAATATTACTGATGGTATTGATACCACATCTGCTACATTTTATTTTACAACAGAGCCATTGGTAACAATGGTGGATACAATTTCCCCATACAATATAACCGTATCTCCTTTAACTATCACTTCTACAAATACTACACCTGTAGATAATGTAACTTTATACTATCGTTGGAGTGATGATAATGCAAGTTGGGGCAATCAAATTTCGATTTTTGATGGATTTGAATCAGGCACATTAAATACTGATTTGTGGAATATATATAGTAGTACAGTCGAGGGACGTAATGAAGTAAATAATGAAATGCCATATGAAGGTACATATGCTTGGCTTATGGCTGTAAATGTAGATGGAACTTATAACCTTAATGAACTATATACAGTATTCGATTTTACAGGAGCAACCGATATAAATATCGAATTCATGCAATATGATTCAACTGATGAAGAAACTGATGCTCCAGCAAATTGGAGCAATCATTATGATGCTGATGCTGTATCTTTTACAAATGATGGAATAACCTGGTACGAAATAATAGATGCTGCTACATTAAATAGCGATCTTGTATGGTCGTCTTACAGCTATAACATTAGTAGCCATCCAAATTTCAATCCAGATGTAAATAGTAGTTTTGCAATAAAATTCCAGCAATATGACAACTATAATTTTTTAGCTCCCAATTATTATGATGGACGACTTTGGGACAATATATACATTAACTATACAATGAGTGGTAATGGTACAAACTGGCAAGAGTGGAATGATGCTACAAATCCTGATATATCTTATCCTTGGAGCTGGGATTTTAATTTTCCAAATGGAATTGGTTATTATGAGTTTTATAGCATTGGAAAGAAAGCGGGTTCTCCAGACGAACCAGCACCTTTTACTGCTGATGCAATATGTTATTATCTGCCAGGAGCTGAACAGTATAATCTTACAGTTAATGTTGTGGGTAATGGTTCTGTGACTAAAGATCCTGATCAGGCTACGTACCCGTTTGGTGCTATTGTTAATCTTACTGCTGTGTCTGATTTTGGTTGGTCTTTTAGTAGTTGGTCTGGTGATCTTTCTGGTAGTACGAATCCGGATACGATTACTATGGATGGTAATAAATCTGTTAATGCTACGTTTACTGAGGATCAGTATACGCTTACTATTAATGTTGTGGGTAATGGTTCTGTGACTAGGGATCCTGATCTGCCGTTTTATACGTATGGTACTGTGGTTACGTTGACGGCTGTGGCTGATTTTGGTTGGTCTTTTAGTAGTTGGTCTGGTGATCTTTCTGGTAGTACGAATCCGGATACGATTACTATGGATGGTAATAAAAGTGTTACAGCGAATTTTATATTTATTGGTATAAATACTTCAGTTGATCCGATTTCACCTTATAATGTAACTTCCACACCCTTTACAATAACCGCAACAGATCATGGTGATCTTGATAACGTTACATTGTATTATCGTTGGAGTAATGATAACGCTTCATGGGATGGTGGTATTAGTGAAGAATTTTATGATGCTGTAGATAGTAATACATCTGATATTGATAGTATTACTGATATAGGAACAGAGACTAATTTTGTTAATGCTCAGGACACTTCTCCTGATGCAGATTATATGAATATCCAGGAATCATTTTCTGAAGGTACTGGTAATAGTATTGAAAAAGTAGGAACAGATACCTCTGGAACTGGAACTGCTTTGACTTTAACGTTTTCGCATACACTTGTTGCAGGCTCTAATCGAATTGTTGTAGTTTATATCGGTATTGAGAACGGCAACACAATTGATGTATCTAGTGTAACCTACGGTGGTGTAGGAATGACAAAAGCTGTTGATGGGATTACTGGCACAACAGGTTTTCAAAATCTTGCTGAGATTTGGTACATTCTAGAAGCTAACCTCCCAAGTGTTGGTTCCCAGACGGTTACAATTACCTGTTCTGGTTCAGCATCATCCTTAGATTTAAACGGTTACTGTGCAGAATATACAGGTGTTAATCAAGGTCCCCCTGAAGCAATAGATAATACTGATGAACCATCACCTGGAGATGACACAATTGAGAATACAATTAGCCCATCTGCTAATTCTTGGGTTTTTTCAGTAGCTGGATGTGGAAATTCAGGTACTGATTGGACGCATGGTGAAGGTCAAACTGAAATATATGATTTTCAGGATCAAAGTTCACGATTCGGTGTTGCAGAACTTCGTGATGCCACTGGAACTGAGACCCAACTAAGCTCTACTTTTATATCAGGTGCTAACCAATTAGAACGAGTTGCAGCTTCGTTCAAAGAGGCACCTGTTACTAATTATATGATAGATTTTGAATATCAATGGTTAAATGCTGACTATAATAAAGAAAAAGAAGAAATCTGTTTTTATGTTGGTGCTCATAATGGTTCAGAAAATCTAACAGTCAATTATTGGACTGGTTCATTTTGGTCTCCATTGGGTTCTATTACAGGGCCCAGTTGGACTAATTTTAGTGCTTCTGATCTTACTTCTTCAACATATACAATTCAAGTGATTGGTCAAACAGAATCAAACGATACATCTCAGGATGATTGGGATATTGATGTTATTTCGCTTCATACTTGGAATTCAGCTGGGGGTAGTAATGGTTTCAACTGGAGTATGTGGAACAATGCTAGCAATCCAGATACTAGCAGTCCTTGGAGTTGGGATTTTGATTTCCTTAATAGTACAGGTTACTATGAGTTTTATAGTATAGGAAGGAAATCAGGATTACCTGATGAACCTGCGCCCAGTACAGCTGATGCTATTTGTTATTTTAATCTTTCAGCAAATAACGCTCCAACAGCAAACGATGATTATTACAATGTTAATGAGGATACTACCCTCAATGTTGCAGCCCCTGGTGTACTAGATAACGATACTGATCCTGAGGGTGATCCGATTACAGCAATAAAAGTAAGTGATCCATCAAATGGTACACTAACAGCGTTTAATGCTGATGGTTCATTTGATTATACACCTAACACCAATTTTTATGGTAATGATAGCTTTACATATCAAGCCTATGATGGTATAGGTGATCCATACTCAAATATAGCTACTGTCTGGATTACTATTAATCCAATTAATGATGCTCCAATAGCTAATGATGATTTTTATGATGTGAATGAAGATACTACTCTTAATATTGCAGCTCCTGGTGTTTTGGGTAATGATACGGATGTTGAGAATGATCCTCTTACTGCTGTTTGGGTGAGTGATCCAACTAATGGTTCTTTGACGTTGAATAGTGATGGTTCGTTTTCGTATACTCCTAATCTTGATTTTACTGGTACTGACTCTTTTACTTATGTGGCTAATGATAGTTTAGCTGATTCTAATGTTGCTACTGTTACTATTACTGTTAATCCTGTGAA